>PDWI01000693.1_pt1 | contig 54815 bp, 46 predicted proteins | sample 1430891 | NCBI WGS metagenome assembly PDWI01 (sample SAMN01162508, study PRJNA174530) | Oral metagenome, whole genome shotgun sequencing project. | biome: Marine environment; feature: Marine mammal; material: Swab sample of the gingival sulcus; isolation source: swab sample of gingival sulcus... | reverse complement strand
AGATTTGATAAAACATTTGTAATTTTATCAAAGTCTTTTACAATACCAAATAACTAATCTATTGATTTAGTTGTTTGGGTAATTTATTATACGAGGATATTTATTGAATTATTTAATAGCAATCACACTTATTTGGGCGTTTTCATTTAGTTTTATAGGCGAATTTTTAGCAGGAAGAGTCGATAGTTATTTTGCGGTTTTGGTGCGTGTGGCATTGGCTAGTTTAGTCTTTTTGCCATTTACAAAATTTCGTGGAGTGCAAAATGCTTTAAAATTTAAAATCATGGGCATTGGTGTGGTGCAAATTGGACTTATGTATATGTTTTTTTATAACTCATTTTTATATTTAAGTGTGCCTGAAGTCGTGCTTTTTACGATTTTTACACCGATTTTTGTAACGCTTATCTATGATGCTTTTAACAAACAATTTCGCTCTTTATATCTCATAAGCACTGCCATCGCGGTTTTAGGGGCTTATATCATTCGTTACCATGAAGTAAATAGTGGTTTTATCACAGGTTTTTTAATGGTTCAAGGGGCAAATTTTTGCTTTGCTTTAGGGCAAAGTTATTATAAAAAAGTTATGCAAGATTATAAAGATATAAATCAAAAAGATATTTTTGGATATTTTCATTTTGGAGCTTTGATAGTCGCAATCATAGCTTTTGCATTGTTTGGAAATATGCAAAAAACGACGCTAAATTTAGCTCAATGTGGTGTTTTGATTTGGTTAGGAGTTGTAGCTAGTGGAGTAGGGTATTTTATGTGGAACAAAGGTGCTACTATGGTGGATGCGGGAGTTTTAGCTATCATGAATAACGCTCTTGTCCCAGCAGGACTAATCGTAAATCTAATCATTTGGCAAAAGCCCACTAATTATCTGCTTTTAACCTTAGGTAGCGGAGTTATCATCTTTTCATTGTATCTTCATGAGTACTTTAGAAAATTTTATTTAAATAAAAGGAGAGCTTAAACTCTCCTTTTTAAGGTATTTAGGTCTTAAACTGCGAAAGTTTGTTATTTAAAGTATCTGTCATATTATCTAAGTGTTTAGACGCACTTGCTATCTCTTCAACGCTTGTTGTATTTTGATTTGATAGCGTGTTGATGTTTGAAATACCTTCGATAATATTTTCGATCTCTTTTTCACTATTTATATAATTTTGGATTGTTTTGTCACTAATCTCTATCGTCTCACGCATTTGCTTACTTGTTTTAATAATCTCTTCTTTTGCTTGTAAGGTTAGCTCGGTTAGTTTTTCAGCTTCTTTTGAGTTTTGATTCATTTTATCACTTGAATCTGATATAGCTTGGACTATTACATTTATAGTTGCATTTATTTCGGTTAGACTTTTTTGAGTTTTTTCAGCAAGTTGTCTAACTTCATCAGCAACGACAGCAAAACCCCTGCCATGCTCACCAGCTCTCGCTGCTTCGATAGCTGCATTTAGTGCCAACAAATTGGTTTGTTCGGCAATTTCATTAATGACCGATAAAACCTCTTTTACTTGTTCAGCATCAGTGCTTAGTTGTGCGATTTCTTCAGCTAATTGCATTTCGTTTTGGGTAGTTATTTCTAAGTTATTAGTTAGATTTATGATCGATTGACTTGCAATTTCAAGATTTTGATCGGCTTGCCTCATGTCTTCTTTTGCTTTTTGTGCTTCATTTACAGATTGGTGCATATTTTCCTTTATGTCGTTAGCTTTTTGTGTGGTTGTATTTACGATTTGAGTTGTTTCTTCTACTCTTTTTTTGGTTTGTTCTGATGAATTAGATAACTCTTGAGAGACTGAAGAATTTTCAGATGATAACTCTTTTGCTTCCGATATGAGAACATGTACTTTTTGTAAAAATTTATTTATAGCTTCGCTTGCAAGGGCTATTTCATCTTTGCCTTTTATATCTAATTTTTTGGTCAAATCCCCATCTCCACTTGCAAGATTTGTTGCTTTTTGTTCTAGTTTTTTTAGCGGGTCTCCTATAATTTTATTTAATATAAAAGATGAAACAATCGATATAATAAGTGCAATAGCTATATTTGTAATGATTAAGATATTTATCATCGTATCAATAGAAGATATACTCTCGTCATAAGATTTATTTACTTTTATTTGAATATCATCTATATATACCCCTGTGATGACTATCCATTTCCACGGCTTAAAAAGGTGTCCTATAGCTAGTTTTAGGCTAAGTTTATCTGTTTTTGGATTGTGAAAAACATAAGGAACAAAGGTTATGCCATCTTTTTGTTTGAGTACATTTTCCGAAATAGATTTTCTATAAGTGTTTCCTTTTTTATCTTTAAATGTCAAATCCCAAAATTTACCAACTCGTTTAAATTTTGAACCATCAATAACATATCTTAAGCTCATGTCATCTTGAAATTCGACTCCATAAAAGTAGCCATTGCCAGAAAATCTCATCTTATCAACTAATCTTCCAGCTTTGTTTTTATAAAATTTTTCTAACTTGTTTACATCAATGCTTGTAAATACAATCTTGTCAAACTCTTGTAAATAAAAAGCGTAAGCTATGCTTTTATTGCCAGATTTGTTTATAAAATCAACAAAGCCACCGCCTTTTTTTGAGATATTAATTAATGAAGTTAGTATTTTGGTATCTTTTACATGAAGATTGGTATTGTTTAGTACAAAAAATTTACCTTCTCCATCACTATATTTTGCTAGACTTATTTTATTTTGTATTTCGTATATGATGGCAGATCTATTTTCGGCATTTAGTTTTTGTATGCTTTTTTGTATGTTATCTTTTAATAAAAGAGCTTGTTTTTCCATCTTTTTTTTGATAGTTTGAGGTAAAGTTTTTTGGTAAAAACTTTGTAAAGTGCTTTGGACTAGGTAAGTATGTGTTTTTAGCTCATCTTTTGTATTTTTTTTGATGAGTTTTTCAAGATTTACTTTTTGGGTATCTGCTAATTTATTTGTTTGCATTTTTACAACAATTAGCGATATAGTGATTGAAATTGCTATAGAGCAAAAGACTAAAAAAAGACCTTTTTGTTTTATGGTTGAAAGCATAATTTCTCCTTGCAAAATTAAAATTTTGCGAAATTCTATCATAACAATCATTAAATTAATATATTTTTGGTATTTTTTAAGTGTCATGAGATGGTATTTTGTCAAATATTTTATATTATTTTTTTGAAAAACTATATCAATTTATATAAAATTTTGTTATAATAAAGTAAAAATAAATAGGATTTAAAAAATAAATCATGCAAGATAAAATTGTTTTAAATATACTATCACATCTTTATGGATATAAAAAAGTGCAAATCCTTAAGTATTTAGTTGAAAATAGTGATGAAAATCGTCTATTTTGTGGTACAATTAAGGATATTTGTGAAGCTAATAATACATCTAAGCCTACTGTTGTATCGTTGCTTAATGATATGAAAAATATCTATTTAATCAAAAAAGAAAAAAATGGGCTTTATAGATTGAGCGAAAAAGTGTTTAATTAAATATGCTATGATTTTAGTAAATTTTACAAAGTTAGGAGTTATCATGAAAAAAATATTGAGTAGTATTTTTTTAGTTGCCATTTTTATGGTCAATTTATCGGCAAAAGATGAAGTGATTTTGCAGACAAATAAAGGTGATATTACGCTAAAGTTATATCCAAAAATAGCACCAAAAGCGTGTGAAAATTTTGTCAAATTGGCACAAAGTGGATATTATGATGGGGTAATTTTTCATAGAGTTATTAAAAAATTCATGATTCAAGGTGGCGATCCTACAGGTACGGGAAGAGGTGGAGAGAGTATTTGGAAAAAAGATTTTGAAGATGAGTTTAAGCCAAATATCGTATTTGATAGACCCGGAATTTTAGCTATGGCAAATCGCGGAGCAAATACAAATTCAAGTCAGTTTTTCATAACAACCGTTCCAACTCCATGGCTTAATGGAAGACATACTATCTTTGGAGAGGTCATTAAGGGTTTTGATGTGGTAAAAAACATCGAAAATTCTAAAGTCGATGGAGCAAATAGACCTATAGATGAGATAAAAATTATAAAAACAAAAATTAACTAAAAATGAGAAAAATATCTTAAATTTAAGATATTTTTCTTAAAAATAAGATAACTGATTTATTCATGAAATATAAAATTGTCATTTTTGTAAGCTAAATTTAGCTAAAATTTTACTAAATAAACTCATGCAAAAAAAGGTAGATGACATGCAAAAAAATAGAGATTTTTTAAGAACGATAGTACAAGATGATTTAAAAGATAAAAAATATGAAAAAATTATAACCCGTTTTCCTCCTGAACCAAATGGCTTTCCTCATATAGGACATGCAAAAAGCATCTGTATCAATTTTGGAATCGCAAAAGATTTTGACGGAGTTTGCAATCTTAGAATGGACGATACAAACCCAACTACGGAAGATACGCAATATGTAAAAGCCTTACAAGATGCCGTAAATTGGCTTGGATTTGAGTGGAATGGAGATGTCCGTTTTACTTCTGATTATTTTGATGAGCTTTACAAATATGCTATAAAGCTCATCAAAATGGGCAAGGCTTATGTCGATAGTTTAAGCGAAGAGCAGATTAAAGAGTTTCGAGGCACGATAAAAAGTACAGGTAAAAGAAGCAAGTTTGCAAATAGAAGTATTGAAGAAAACTTAAACTTATTTGAAGACATGAAAAAAGGGCTTTATAAAGATGGAGAGCATATTTTAAGGGCTAAAATCGACATGTCAAATCCAAATATGAAAATGAGAGATCCACTTTTATATCGCATTCGTCATGCCTCTCATCACAGAACTGGCGATAAGTGGCATATTTATCCCATGTATGATTTTGCTCATTGTTTGAGTGATTATATAGAGGGAATTACGCATTCGATTTGTACGCTTGAATTTGAAAACAATCGTGAGCTTTATGATTGGATAATTGAAGCCTTAGAATTGCCAAAACCACGACCATATCAGTACGAATTTGCAAGATTAAATATAAATTATTCTGTCATGAGTAAAAGAAGATTGCTTGAGCTTATAAATACAAACAAAGTAAGTGGATGGGATGATCCTAGACTTCCTACTATAGCTGGTTTTAAAAGACGAGGCTACACACCTAGCTCAATCATCAACTTTTGTGATAGTATAGGTGTAGCAAAGGCAAATTCGCTTGTGGATATGAGCCAGTTAGAACATTGTATAAGAGATGATTTAAATCAAAAAGTTCCACGAGTCATGGCTGTGCTTAAGCCTTTAAAAGTGGTAATTGAAAATTACGAAGGTAGCGAAGAGATAAAAGCCGATCTTTATCCTAGTGATGTAGCAAAACAAGGAAGTAGGATATTGCATTTTTCAAAAGAGCTTTATATTGATAAAGATGATTTTAGCGAAAATCCTCCTAAGGGATATTTTAGACTTACTTTAAAGCAACCTGTGAGATTAAAACACGGCTATATCATCGCTGTAAATGAAGTGATAAAAAATGAAAATGGCGAAATTGTAGAGCTAAAAGTCAAATATTATGAAAATTCAAAAAGCGGAAAAGACACAAGTGGTGTAAAGGTAAAATCAGCCATTCAATGGGTTAGCATAGCTCATAGCATAAAAGCTCAAGTGCGAATTTACGACAGGCTTTATAAGTGCGAAGAGCCTCAAGGTTTGCAAGATTTAAATCCAAATTCGCTTCAAATCATCAAAAATGCCTATATCGAGCCTTTTGTCATGAATACTGACGAGCAAAGATTTCAATTTGAAAGAGAGGGGTATTTTTATAAAGACCCGATTGAGTATTGTAAAAATATGCCTGTATTTAATAAAACAGTAGGTCTTAAAGATAGTTGGAATAAAAAAGAGCCACAAAAAAGAGAAAAAAATCAAACCAAAGAGTTTATTCAAGGAGAGATAACTCCTATGAATGAAGAGCAAAAAGATCTTTATGATAAGTATATAAGTGATTTTAAACTAAATCCTGAAATCGCAAACACAATAGCTAGAGATGAGGTGTTGGCAATTTTTTTCAAAGAAGCTTTAAGTGTTTATGATAGGCCTCAAACCTTGGCAAATTTTGTAGCAAATGAAGTGGCAAAAAGTTTTAAAAATAATCAAAATTCAAATATTTTACCCGCTTATGTGGGTTTGCTTGCAAAAATGATTGATGATGAGTTAATATCATCAAAAATTGCCAAGCAAGTTTATGAAGAGATGGAGCAACGAGGTGAAAATCCCAAAGACATCGTGGAAAATCAAGGGCTTATACAAATAACTGATCCAAAAGTTATACGAGATTTTATTATTGAAGTTATGCAAAAAAATCCAAATCAAGTAAAGCAGGTAAAAGATGGTAATGAAAAATTATTGGGTTTTTTTGTAGGTCAAGTTCTCAAATTATCTAAAGGAAAAGCAAATCCTAAAATGGTTCAAGATTTGGTAGCTAAGGAGTTTGGGAAGTAGGTATTTTTTAAAATATTTAATTTGCAATTTATCTTTTTCAGCTACATATTAGACTGCTCTTGAGACGAGTTATCCACGATGGATATACTCCACAATCGGAGATTTTGGTCCATCGACTTAAAGTTTATAATGTTTTGTTTTTTTTGGTATTGCTTTAGGGTTAAATTGATGTTTTAATGAAATTTTATAAAAATAATTATATAATAGTTTTAGTTTTAAGTTTTGGAGTTTTAAAGATGAGATATATTGGCATGATTTTATTTTTTACAACATTACTTATTGCATCAAGCATAAAACCTTATATACAACCAATACCTCTATATGTCAAATTTGATTATCAAAAGGCACTTTTAGGCAAGAAGTTGTTTTTTGATAATAAACTCTCTATTGATGAGTCTATCTCATGTGCTTCTTGTCATGATTTGGAGACAGGAGGAGATGATGGGCTTTCTGTATCCTTTGGGGTAAATGGTCAAAAAGGCAATATGAATGCACCAACTGTGTTAAATTCGGTATTTAACATAGCCCAGTTTTGGAATGGAAGAGCGGCAAATTTAAAAGAACAAGCTTTAGGTCCGATACAAAATCCTGTAGAAATGGCCCATGATTTTAAAAAACTAATACCAAAACTAAAAAATACATCATATGATGACGAATTTAAAAAAATATATCCTCAAGGAATTACAAAAGATAACATCGCTGATGCTATAGCTGAGTTTGAAAAAACCTTAATAACTCCAAATTCAAGATTTGATAATTATTTAAGAGGGGATACTTCAGCTCTAAGCAAAAAAGAAAAAGAGGGTTATGAGCTTTTTTTAAAAAAAGCTTGTATTATGTGCCATAATGGTGTAAATGTCGGCGGAAATCATTTTTCAAAATTTGGAAATTTATTTACTATAAAAAATAACTGGTTGGGACGATTTGAAGTAACGAAAAAAGAGCAAGACAAATACTATTTTAAAGTACCTAGCTTAAGAAACATAGCTTTAACTTCACCTTATTTTCACGACGGCAGAGAACCGAGCTTGAAAAAAGCAGTCAAATTGATGGCAAAAGCACAATTAGGCAGAGATATAAAAGATGAAGAGGCAGATAAAATAGTAGCATTTTTAAAGACATTAACTGGCAAACTTGAGGTGATTAAATGAGTAAAAATAAATATTTAAGCTTATCTTTTCTTGCTTTGATTTCTTGTTTGATTGTTTTTATCGTAGGTCAATTTTATATACAAGAAAATCAAAATAAATACACAGCTTGTAAAGAAGCAATGCTTAAAATGAATACAATCAACTTAAAACTAAATAAATATTTTACAGCCAAATTTCAATTTATTGATTTTGATGATATCTCTAAGCTATCTAGTGAGTTTGAAATGTATTTTGATACAGCTTTTATGAATGCTAAAGAGCTAAAACTAGATGAATTAGTTTTGGAAAAATTTAAAAACTTAAAACAGGCTTTTTTGAAAAAAAAGATCAATATAGAGAGATTTAAATCAAGGCAAATTTTAATACTCAACTCCATCAATGCTTTATTTGAGTTTGGTGAAGAGTTAAAATCAAACAATTTGTTAAAGCCTTATACAAATATTTTCAATGAGTTAGTTTTCATGAGTTTGCAAGATTTGTTTAAGTTAAAAGAGCAAAAAGACAAAATTTTGAAAAATTTATCAAAATTAGATCAGATAAATATTAAAAATAAACAATTGGAGTTTTTTATTCGTCATGTTAAAAGTATTTTAACGAACAAAAATCATTTAATATATATTGGTGACGAGTTGAGACTTTATAGAATTGACACTCAATTAAATATTATACAACACGATATGCAAGTTTCAATGAATGAAACTATATGGTATTTAAATTTAATATTATCGTTTTTTACTTTATTGATTTTTCTTATCATTGGCATATTGTATGTAAAAAATAAAAAAGAGATCGATATCATAGAAGAACTTAGTGCTTTTAAGTCTGCTGTTTTAAATAGCGATATTTCACTCATGATGACAGATCAAGAGCGAAATATCACATATATAAATAGAGCTTTTGAAACAAATACAGGATACAAACAAGATGAAATTTTAGGTCTTAATGCAGTTATGTTTCGATCTTTAAAGACTGATAAAAAAGTTTATGATATGCTAGATACCAAAATCAAGCAAGGTAAAAAGTGGAAGGGTGAATTTATTAGCCAAAAAAAAGATGGCTCTTTTATACAAGAGAAAGCTTGTGTAGTACCTATTTATATTTATGGAACGCTAAAACAATATCTTACCATGAGATTTGATATTTCACAATATATAAAAAAGCAAGATAGCTTGTTACTTTTTTATATGGCTTTTGAAAAGATGCAAGAGGGTGCTTTTATCTGTGATGAATCCAAAAAGATACTCCTTGTAAATAAAGCCTTTGAAAAAATGACAGGATATAAAAAAGATGAGCTTGTTGGTCATGAGGCTAGTATTTTTTCGACAAGCTATAAACATGAAAAAGTACAAAGAAATATTTTTAGAAATTTAGAACGAAAAGGGCGTTTTAGAGGAAAATTAAGTTATATTGATAAAAAAGGTTTTGAAAATTTTGTATGGGCAAATATCTCTGTCATTAAAGATGAAAATGGTGATGTTTTACACTATATAGTTGTTTTTACAAACCTAAAAGAGATCATGAAATCTCACCAGCGAACGCTAGAGTATTTGGTATCTCATGATAATTTAACTTTGTTGCCAAATAGAGTTAAGCTAAAAGATGAAATAGAAAAAAGAATTATGCAGGCCAGACAAAATGATGAGAGTTTTTATCTATTGCTTGTTGATATAGATAGGTTTAAAAATATAAATGATACGCTAGGGCATAGTGTTGGAGATGAGCTTTTGAAGATTGTTTCAAGACGCATATGTCATCAGCTTAGTCTTGTTGATATGGTGGCTAGATTTGGCGGAGATGAATTTGTAGTAGTTTTTGATTTTAGCAAAAGTAAAGATGAAGTTGATGTTATTTGTCAAAGTATTTTAAAAACAATCAATCAAAATATTATCATCGCAGAACACACTTTAAATGTGAGCTGTAGTATAGGAGTTTGTTCATATCCAAAAGATGGTATGAGCCATACAAGTCTCATTAAAAATGCTGATATGGCTATGTATCATGCGAAAAAGCAGGGCAAAAATACCTATAGATATTATGATAAAAATCTTTCTTTAAAAGCGGTTTATAAACTTCAAATTGAGCAAATTTTACAAGATGCTATTATAAATGAGGAGTTTTATTTAAATTACCAGCCTCAATACGATCTAAAAACGCAAGAGATTATATCATTTGAGAGTTTGATTCGTTTAAATAATGAAAAGTTAGGTTTTATTCCTCCTGATGTTTTTATACCGATTTCTGAAGATAATAAGATGATAATTTTAATCGGTAAAATGGTTTTTGAGATGTCATGTGCGGCTTTTGTGGAGTTTAAAAAGATTAAGCCGACACTAAGACACATAGCCATAAACATCTCATCAATACAATTTTTAGATCCAAAATTTACAGATGACATTTATAATATCACAAAAAAATACAATTTAAAACCTTGCGAAATAGAACTTGAAGTTACTGAGCGATATGTATTTGAATATTCGCAACAAAATGCAGATATTGTAGCAAAATTAAGAGAGCTTGGATTTAGATTTTCTGTTGATGATTTTGGTACAGGGTACTCATCTATGGGCTATTTGACACAATTTCCAATCGATGTTATTAAAATTGACAAATCATTTATTGATGGTATTCCTTTGAATAATTCAAATAAACAAATTGCAAAAGCCATAACAAATTTAGCAAAAGGTTTAGGTTGTTGTTTAGTCGCTGAAGGCATAGAATATAAAGAACAAGAGGATTATTTAAACGAGATACAATGTGATTTTGGGCAAGGTTATCTCTTCTCAAGACCTCTTAGTTTTGATGATGCTATAAAGCTTTTAGAAACTAAAAATGTCTAATTAAGCTACTTGCCCATGATGAGTAGTCTAACATTTTGCTTTGCTTGATTGTCTGCTAGTGTAAAATATGCGGATTATTTACTTTGTAAAATTTTTATGATATTTTCCACGCTATTTAGTTGTTGCAATTCTTCTAAGCTAAATTTTACCCCAAAATCCTCTTCTAAGGCACAAACTAAGCTGATTTGACTTAGCGAATCCCAGTCTTGTATATCGTCTTGTTTTGTTTGTTGTGTGATTTGTGGTTCATCAAAAATATCATCAAAAATGCTTTGTACTTTAGTTAATATTTCATCTTTTTTCATTTTTTCTCCTCTAAAAGTTCGATTAGTCCTAGTTTTGATTGTAAAAATGCAACTTTTCTGTCGTCAAATAAAATCGCTTCAACAGGCTTTACTATGAGTATGCAGTCTTGTTTTTGCAGTTTTTGTACGCTTTGATGTATGTCCTTAACTTCAAAGCAAGTGTGATATAAAAATATCCTTTTTTTTAGATAATTTTTCACAATTTCTCCGCAAACTAACTCTATATTTGAGCCATCTTGCAAGTTAATTAAGCACAAATTTGCATCTTGATTTTTATCATAAACGATGTCGCTGATGTGATTTATGTCAAAATTATTTTTGACAAATTGCAAACAAGAGTTTATGTCTTGCGTGGCAATTCCTATGTGGTGAAACTTCATAAAAGCACCTTGATAACGCTATTTTTAGGAGTGTAGCTAGAGATATTTAGTTTAAATACTTTTTCGTTTTCTTCATCTTTTATGGTTTGAAATCCCAAAGTTTTATAAAGGTCTTTGACAAGAGAATTTTTATCAGTTTTAAAATAGTATCCAAAGATGGTCTGTATGTGTTGCTTTTTGCATCGTTTTATTACTTCATCAAACAAGGCAAATTCTAAATCTCTCTTAAAAACTCTACAACTCATGAGCCATAAATTGACATGCAATGTGTCGTTTTGCTTTTCTCCTACAAAAACGCTCACCACGCCATTATCTCCAAATTTATCTTCTAATTTTGCATATAATTTTATATGATTTTCACTTTTGTAAATATTTTTCATCTCACCCATGCTATATCGTTTTGTTGTGAGATTAAACTGATTTGTTTTGTTTGTAAGTTGCGTTATCCTCTCAAGATGTTCATCTTCAAAATCACGAATTATAGCCTTCATGTCAAGCGAGAGCAAAAAATCGTGTAACGATGCAAAATTTTTCTGCTCATCTTGTCTTTTTTTGTTGTCTTCATAGTACTTGTTTCTTTGCAAATCATCATCAAGCAAACTAACGATTTCAAAATATCCATTTTTATCGACATGATCAATAAACTCAGTCGGATTATTTCCTACATTAGGAACGCTAACTTGAGGTAAAAATGAGCCAACAAGTTGCCTTTCGGTGGCGTTATCATCGATAAAAACTAAACTATCAAGTCCTATATTTATCTTTTTTGCGATATTTTGTATGTTGATATTTTTATCATTCCAATTTGCCTCAAAAACGACAAAATCATCAAAACTCAAAACGCTATTTTCATGCGAAAAACCCTCTTTTGCATTTTCAAATTCGTTTTTAGAACATACAGCGAGGCTAACTCCTCTTTGCTTTAACTCTTTTGTGAAATGTTGAAATTCACTATACGCTTCGCTTATTGGTTCATCGTTGCCGATTTTGATATTTTTAATCCCGTCATCTCCTATCACTCCGCCCCAGCAAGTATTATCAAGGTCTAAAACAAGGCATTTTTTGCTTTTGCCTAGTATTGCTTTTATGATATTGCTAAGATTAAATGATAAAGATACCATGCATTCAAGACTTAAGGCGTATTTGCTTTGATAATAAAGCGTTTTATTATGCCATTTTTTTAAGCCTTCATATGAGGCGAGATAGTTGATATCATTTATGTATAGGTTTTTATTTTTTCTTGCTAAGCGATGGAGTTTTTCATTTAGCTTATTGATAAAATAAGTCTTGCCATGAATATCGTAACAATCGAGGTTTCCTAAGGTTTTATTTTCTAAATATTCAAAATTATTTTGAATGATGACGCAGTTATATCTTAAAAGACTTTGCCAAATTGTTTTGTATTTTTTTACCTCTTCTTTGAGCATATTTTTAATCTGCTTTTCATCATCGCTGATGTTTGGAAAATTTTTAATATTTTTGCTCGTTGTGTGAATATAAAAAATATCTGGCTTAAAATTTGAAAAATCATGAAATAAAGCATCTTCATAAAAGCGATTGAAGCTACTTTCATAAAAGTTGGCTTTGATTTGATTGTCAAGCAAAAAAAGATTTAAAAGCTCTTTTACCTCATGAGTGGTTGAGCCACCTAAAATGGCTATATTTATGGATAAAAAATTCGATGAATTTTCGCTTAATTGCTTCTTTAGTGAATTTTTTTTTCTTAGTATGAGTTTTGTATCAAGCGGATAAGAGAACAAAATAGCTCCTGTATGTGAAAATTAAAGATATTGTAACATAGTATATGTTAAAATTAGTATAAGTTTTAACTAAGAGGTAAAAAATGGCAAAGGCGAGTTTTAACAAGGCTAAGATAGCGGGTATTTGTGTTTGTGTGCCTGAAAATTTTAAACTCATTGACGATGATTTGAATATTTTATATGATGGTGACGAAAAACAATTGCAACGCATAAAAGATGTAGTGGGGCTTAACAAAAGACATGTCGTAAAAAGTGATACTACTAGTTCTGATTTGTGTCATGAAGCGACTAAGAAGTTGCTTTGTGATTTAAATGTAGATAAAAATCAAATCGATGCTTTAGTATTTTTATCTCAAAGTCCCGATTATTTTCAGCCCTCAACTGCTTCTTATTTGCATAAAGTTTTAAACTTGCCGCAAACTTGCTTGGCATTTGATGTAAATCAAGGTTGTTCTGGATATATTTATGCTTTGTGGCTAGCTTTTATGATGGTGCAAACAAATAGTGCGAAAAATGTCCTCGTTTTAGTTGGAGAGACTTTAAGCAAGGTGGTAAATCCTAAAGATTCAAATGTAGCACCTATCTTTGGAGATGCGGGGACTGCGACTTTGGTGTGCCAAAGTGATGAGGAAAAGTCGTTTTTTTCTTTGCATTCATGGGGGCAAAAATTTGATAGTATTATACAGCCAAAGGGTGCATTTAGGACAAAATTTGAGGGCATTTTAGATGAGAAAATTTTACAAACTTCAGCAAAAAGAGGACTTGAAAATCTATACATGGACGGCTCTGAAGTGTTTAATTTTTCGATTTCAAAAGAGCCTGAAGCTATCAAAGAGATTTTAGAATTTTCAAATATAAGCGTCGATGAGATTGATTATTTTGTATTTCATCAAGCAAATAACATGATATTAAAGCATATAATAAGAAGGGCAAAATTGCCAGAAGATAAAGTGCCTATGGGTACGATAAGTGAGTTTGGAAATCAAAGTAGTGCTTCTATACCTAGTTCTATTTCGTATCTTTTAAATAAGCAAGTGCAAAATTCTTGTGTAAAAGTGATGCTTTTAGGCTTTGGAGCGGGGCTTTCATGGGCTAGTTGCATATTGGATTTAGACAAGATTTATTGCCCTGATATTATATATTTTAAGGAGCAATCATGACAAAAAATGAGCTAGTTTTCGAAATAAAAGAGATATTGCAACGAGACGAAGAGCTTGAGTTTTCTTATAAGCTTGAAGATGTGCAAGAGTGGGATTCTTTAGCTATCATTTCAATCATAGCTTTGTATGATGAATTATTTGGGACCAAAGTGACAAATAAAGATTTGAAAAATTGTGAGATTGTGCAAGATTTGGTAAATTTGGTTAAAGATAAGCTAGATGATTGAAGATTTTAAGGATAGCTTTTTTTTGCTTTCAGGGGCAAGTTCTGGTCTTGGATACGAGACGACAAAAAAACTACTTAGTTTGCAAGCTCGTGTTGTCGGTCTTTGCAGACATGAGAAGAGTTTAAAGTCCTTAAAACATGAGCATGAAGAACATCTATTTATCGAGATTTGTGATTTAAAAAATAATGAAAATCTTGACAAAAAAGTTTTAGAACTTAGCAAAAAATATGGCAAATTTAAAGGCTTGATTTTGTGTGCAGGAGTGCAACAAATCATGCCAATCTTCATGAAAAATAGCGTACAAAAAAGCAAAGAACTTTTTGAGATAAATTATTTTTCAGCTTTACAATTAGCAAAAGGTTTTTGTGATAAACGAGCAAACATAGGCAAAGGAAGTAGCATAGTTTTCATCTCTTCAATCGCTAGTCTAAACGCTCATGCGGGTATTTTAAGTTATAGTGCTTCAAAAAGTGCTATAAATACAGCAGTAAAATCTTTAGCAAAAGAGGTAGGTCGAGCAGGCGTGAGAGTAAATGCCGTTTTGCCGGGCTTTTTGCAAACTCCTATGACAAAATCATTTAGCCATGTTTATACAGACGAATACATAAAAGAGTTAAGCGAAAAAACGCCATTGGGTTTAGGGCAATTAAGCGATGTAGTTGATCCTATTTTATTTTTATTGTCAAATCAAGCAAGATGGATAACAGGGGCTAGTTTGGTTGTTGATGGTGGAGCTAGTGTGTGAAAAATCTAATAATTTACGGAGCAGGTGGCTTTGGACGAGAGATTATGTGTTGGTTTAAAGATGAGGTTAATTTTAAAGGTTTTTTAGATGATGACAAACATGCTTTAAGCCCTTTTGGCATGGATAGATTTTATTTGGGAAATAAAGATAATTACACATTTTGCGAAGATGACTATTTGGTCATAGCGATTGCAAATCCAAAAATCAAACAAAGACTTTATCATGCTTTAAAACAACAAGGTGTAAATTTTACAAATCTAATCCATAAAACCGCTATCATAGGTGACAGGACAATATTAGGAGAGGGTAATATCATATGTCCTTACACTATCATTTCAGTAGATGTTAAAATGCAAAACTGCAATGCTTTTAATCTACATACAAGTATAGGTCATGACGCAAATATAGGCTCGTTTAATATTTTCAATTCTCACAACGACATAACGGGCAACACAAACATTGGCGATAGAAATTTTTTTGGCTCTAGTGCTTGTGTTTTGCCAAATGCTATCATAGGTCATGACAATAAAATAGCCGCTCAAAGTGTAGTGTATAAAGGTATGAGGGACAATAATATCTATATAGGAAATCCAGCGAGAAAAGTAGGAAATAATGAATAAAAAAATTTTTCTATCTCCACCTCACATGAGTGGTAAAGAGCAAAAGTATATCAAAGAAGTTTTTAAAAGCAATTTTATAGCACCTTTAGGCGAATTTGTCGATAGGTTTGAAAATGCCATCAAAGACTACACAGGCGTAAAAAATGTACTTGCTTTAAATTCGGCTACTTCAGCTTTACACTTAGCTTTAAGGGTCGTTGGCGTAAAAGAAAATGACATCGTGCTAGCCTCTAGTTTCACATTTATCGGCTCGATAAATGCCATTTTGTATCTAAAAGCTATACCTTATTTCATCGATAGCGACAAAAAAAGTTGGAATTTAGACCCAAATTTGCTTGAAATCGCCATCAAAAAATCGCCTAAAAAACCAAAAGCTTTGATACTTACTCATCTTTACGGACAGATGGCTGACATACAAAAAATTTCTCAAATTTGCAAAGCTCATGATATCATTTTGATAGAAGATGCAGCTGAGAGTTTAGGAGCAAGTTACAAACAAAAGCAGAGTGGTTCATTTGGAGATTTGGGAGTTTATTCGTTTAATGGAAATAAGCTTTTGACCACATCTGGTGGTGGAATGCTTATAAGTGAAAATGAAAAGTGGATACAAAAAGCGAGATTTTATTCGACTCAAGCAAAGCAAAACCATCTTCATTACGAACATGAAGAGTTTGGGTATAATTACCGACTCAGCAATGTTTTAGCCGCCATTGGTGTAGCTCAAATGGAAGTTTTAAAAAAGCGAGTCAAAAAAGCTAGGAAGATTTTTAAATGGTATTTTGATGAATTAAACGATATTGAAGAGTTAAATTTTATGCCTGAAATTAAACATTCAAAAGGCAATAGATGGCTAAGTACTTGTTATTTTGATGAAACAAATCCCTATAAAATCATAAATCATTTACAAAATTTAAATATCGAAACCCGTCCTTTATGGAAACCTATGCATCTACAACCTTTATTTAAAGATGCTTTAAATCAAACAAATGGAGTAAGTGAAGAGTTATTTAAAAAAGGTCTTTGTTTGCCAAGCGGAACTAACATGAGTAAAAAAGATGTCAAAATGATTTGTAGATATATAAAAGAGGTCCTAAATTGTTAAATTTTTTAGATAAAAAACTTTTCAACCTCATTATAATAGCATTTTTAAGTTGTTTGACTTTTGTTTGGACATTTTGGATTTTTCATCAAAGGTTTGATTTTTTAGTATTTATAGTCGTTATACTTTGTAGAATTTTAGCCTCTATGTCGATATTTAAGGATTATTCTTTATCATGGAGCAAGGTTACAGCTAAGACATTTTTGCTAAAAACCATCGTCTTTTTTGTGCCTTTATTTTTTTATATTCCAATTTTTTATAAACACATAAGCATAGCATTTTTTCTAAGTGAATTTGCCTTTTTTGTTTTAGCTATTAATTTTGTCATGTACTCTTATGCATGGTATTTTAATCAAACCTTTGCAAAACCAAATAAGACTTTAGTGATTTATGGTGCTGGAAGTGGAGGTATGCAAGTTTTTAATGAACTAAAACATAAAGATTATAAACTTTTATGTTTTATTGATGACGATGAATCCTTGCAAAAACGAAGTATTGACAATGTAAACATCATATCAAAGCAATATTTTAAACAGCGATATAGTACCTTAGTTGATCTGTTGATTATTGCTATTCCTTCCATATCCCCTAAGCAGATAAGTAGTCTTCATGATGAGTTAAAGCAATATTTTAAGGAAATTAAAATCTTACCATCTATTCATGAAATATTAAGAGATGATGTATTTTTAAATCAGCTTAAAAATATTTCAATTGAGGATTTATTGGCTAGAAATCCAAAAGATTTGGATAAAAATGCTATAGAAAATTTTATCAAAGATAAATATGTTTTGATAACAGGAGCTGGTGGCAGTATAGGAAGTGAGCTTTGCAGACAAGTTAAAAAGTACAAAGCTAAAAAAATTTATGCACTTGATTGTAGCGAATTTGCTTTATATAAATTAGGCGAAGAATTAGGTGAAGAGGTGGAGCTGATACTTGAAAATGTAGTCAATTTTGACGCTTTAAAAGATGTTTTTAAACACAGAAAAATCGATCTCGTAATCCACGCAGCCGCTTATAAGCATGTCCCTTTAGTCGAGCAAAACATCTCTTCAGGGCTTACAAATAATATTTTAGGCACAAAAAATTGCATAGACTTAGCCGATGAGTTTGGGGTTAGTAAATTTATTTTGATCTCCACAGACAAAGCAGTAAGACCAACAAATGTCATGGGAGCAAGCAAGCGAGTTTGCGAACTTTACGCAGCTAATAAAAAGACAAAAAATATGCAAATCATAGCAGTAAGATTTGGCAATGTTTTAGGCTCAAGTGGAAGTGTCATACCAAAATTTAAATCCCAAATCAAAAATAATCAAAACCTAAGTGTAACGCATAAAGATATAACAAGATATTTTATGCTTATTTGTGAAGCGTGTGAATTAGTACTTCAAAGCGGTGCTTTAGGCAAGGGTGGAGAGGTTTTTATACTTGATATGGGTGAGCCTGTAAAGATATTGGATTTGGCCAAAAAGATGATAGAGCTTTCGGGTAAAAAAGGTATTGGTATTGATTTTATAGGGCTTAGAGCAGGGGAGAAATTGTACGAAGAATTGCATATTCAAGATAGTGATATAAACACTAAATATCCGTCGATTTTTATTTCACAAAATAGTAATTTTGATATTGAGATATTAGATGGTTTAATTAAAGAGATGTTTGAAGGTAAAGATAAAATCAAGATTTTACAGCAAATCGTACCGGAATTTACATATCATGACAATAAAGAAAATCAGCAATCTTAAAATATTGAAAAAAATATAAAAATACCGATATTTTTATTTGCAAAAGTATGTTTTGATGTAAATTTAAAGCAAAGTAAAAGAAAATTAAGGTAAAATACGCCAAAAGAACAAATAAAGGATATTGTGTGAAATTGCTTGTAGTAGATGACAGCTCAACCATGAGAAGGATTATAAAAAATACTTTAGGGCGACTAGGACACAAAGAAGTTTTAGAAGCTGAACATGGTGTTGAAGCTTGGCAAATATTGGGACAAAATAGCGATATTGATGTTTTGGTTACTGATTGGAATATGCCTGAAATGAACGGACTTGAATTAGTACAAAAAGTTCGTGCAGAAGCGAAATATGTAGATATGCCGATCATCATGGTAACTACTGAAGGTGGTAAAGCAGAGGTTATTACAGCATTAAAAGCTGGAGTTAATAATTATATAGTAAAGCCATTTACCCCTCAAGTTTTGAAAGAAAAACTTGAAGATGTTTTAGGCTAAAATGCCACAAACTTCATATTATAACGAGCTCCAAGTAAAAACTAACTCATGCTTGGAGCAGATTACTGATTTTGTTATGTCGTCTGGGATAGATGCTATCGAGTTTATAGATGATGGCATTATTATTCGTAGTGAAGATGATTTGCAGACTTTAATGTGGGGTATTGATGAGTTTATAAAACAACTCTCAACAATCTTTCATGAAGATATAAAATGCAGTTTTGACCTACAAAAAAAGGCAAATGAGGATTGGATAAGTAAATATCAACAATCCATCAAACCCTTAGAAGTTGGAAATTTTTATATCCGCCCTAGTTGGGAAGAGCAAAAAAACAATCTAACAAATATCATCATTAATCCAGCCCTTGCTTTTGGTTCCGGTCATCATGAAAGCACTTATAGTTGTATTTTAATGTTGGAAAAATATTTAAAAAAAGATGATAAACTTTTAGATGTGGGTTGTGGAAGTGGCATACTTAGTATAGTAGGCTCAAAGATGGGTGCTTTAGTCGATAGTTGCGATACTGATGAGCAAGCAACACAAAGCACAAAAGAGAATGAAAAACTAAACAATATCGCATTAAATGACATTTGGACAGGTTCTGTAGACATGGCAAGTCAAACTTACGATGTAGTTGTTGCAAATATCATCGCCGATATTTTGGTTGTTTTATCTCATGATTTTGATAAAGTTTTAAAAAAAGGTTCTATTTTGATACTTTCTGGAATCTTGCAAAAGTATGAAAATAGCGTCTTAAAAAGTTTTGCCAAATTAAAACATTTGCAAACTTATGCGAAAAATGAATGGCGTACTATTGTGTTACAAAAAGGGTAAAGTTTAATGAACAATCAGCAAAATCCTAACAATAAAAATAATAATTTTTTCAACCAAAATCCGATTTTGGTTTTTGCTATATTTTCTATTGTTATCATATTGGTATTTAAAAATTTCTTAGCTCCAAGCACCGACATGAACACTATCATGAACTCAACTCAAAGTGCAAAAAGCATAGATTATTATGAATTTAAAAAATTGATTAAAAACGAATCACTAAGCAATGTTGCCATAGGACAAAGCATTATAAAAGCACAAAGCAAAGATGGAAAATTTGTTTATATTATAAGAAAAGTTGGTACAGACCCAGAACTTTTGCCACTTTTAGAGAGCAAAAAAATTCCTTATGGGGGATTTAGTGAAACAAATTTTTTTACAGATATGTTTTCATGGTTATTGCCATTTTTGATTATATTTAGTCTATGGATGCTCATCTCCTCAAGAGTACAAAAAACTATGGGAAGTAGTATTTTAGGTATAGGTAGCAGTAAAGGACTTGTGAATAGTGAAAAACCAAAAGTAAAATTTGGTGATGTTGCTGGAGTGCAAGAGGCCAAAGAAGAAGTCAAAGAGATAGTTGATTTTTTAAAATACCCAGATAGATATATAAGTTTAGGAGCAAAAATCCCAAAAGGAGTGCTTTTGGTAGGACCTCCTGGAACTGGTAAAACTTTACTTGCTAAAGCAGTTGCAGGCGAGGCTAGTGTGCCATTTTTTTCAGTATCTGGTTCGTCATTTATAGAAATGTTTGTGGGCGTTGGAGCTAGTAGAGTTAGGGATTTGTTTGAAAATGCTAAAAAAGAAGCTCCTGCTATTGTGTTTATTGACGAGATTGATGCCATAGGAAAAAGTAGGGCTGCTAATGGTTTTACAGGTGGAAATGATGAACGAGAGCAGACATTAAATCAGCTTTTAGCCGAAATGGATGGGTTTAGTTCTGATAAATCTCCTGTCATCGTATTAGCTGCTACAAACCGACCAGAAGTTCTTGATAGTGCTTTGCTAAGACCAGGAAGATTTGATAGGCAAGTTTTGGTAGATAAACCTGATTTTAAAGGAAGAGTTGCTATTTTGGAAGTTCATATTAAAGATATTAAACTTGATAAAAAAGTTGATTTAGAAGAGATTGGTCGACTTACAGCAGGACTTGCTGGAGCTGATTTGGCAAACATCATCAATGAAGCGGCATTATTAGCGGGACGAAGTTCAAAAAAAAGTGTCGAACAACAAGATTTAGTCGAAGCGGTAGAGAGGGCTATTGCAGGTCTTGAGAAAAAATCACGCAGAATAAATCCAAAAGAGAAAAAAATTGTAGCCTACCATGAAAGTGGTCATGCTTTGATAGCTGAAACAACTAAAGGAGCAAAAAAGGTATCAAAAGTTAGTATCATTCCAAGAGGGCTTGCTGCGTTAGGATATACGCTAAATACCCCTGAAGAAAATAAATTTTTGATGCAAAAACACGAACTTATCGCAGAAGTTGATGTACTTTTAGGCGGAAGAGCTGCAGAGCAGGTATTTTTAGGCGAAATCTCTACAGGTGCTGGAAATGATTTAGAAAGGGCAACTGATATCATAAAAGCTATGGTAAGTATGTATGGCATGAGCGATGTTGCTGGTCTTATGGTGCTTGAAAAACAGAGAAATACTTTCTTGACAGGTGGGCAGAGTGTAAAAGATTATAGTGATGATATGGCAAAAAAGTTAGATGATTATGTAAAAAGTACGCTAGATGCTCGCTATGAAGTGGTTAAAAGCACTCTTCATGACTATAAAGATGCGATAGAAAAAATGGTAGAAGCTTTGTATGAAGAGGAAAATATCGAGGGTGAAAAAGTAAGAGATATTATCAAAAAATACGAGGAAGAAAACAATATGCCAACCAGACTTACTAGTGACACAGAAGAAGAAGACAACTCTAAAAAGGATTAAAAATGTCAGAAAAAAATAAACTTCAGTTGATTTATATATTGCCAAATCTATTTACAGCAACGAGTGCTTTTTTGGGTGTTATTAGCATGATAGCTTCTGTAAAAGGAGACTTTGAAAAAGCAGTGATTTACATCATGTTAAGTCTTATTTTTGACGGACTTGACGGCAGGGTCGCGAGACTTACGAAGACTATGAGTAAATTTGGTGCCGAATTTGATTCTTTAGCTGATATTGTAGCTTTTGGAGTGGCACCTGCAATTTTATTTTACTATAGTATAGGGATTAATTATGGCAAGTTAGGATCTTTAGTTTCTGCTATGTATGTTGTATTTGGTGCGATTAGACTTGCTAGATTTAATATCACAAGTGCCACCAATGAGCCATCAGTTTTCATAGGAGTTCCTATTCCTACAGCCGCTGTTGTAATCGCTATGTGGATCATGGTGTATGAAAAATATCCTATGTTTCAAGGTTGTGAGTTTATTATTATTTTATGCCAAATCGGTCTATCATTTTTAATGGTTAGTAATGTTAGATATCCTAGCTTTAAAAAGCTTGATTTTAAAAAATCAAATGTTATGAAAATTTTAATATCACTAGTGATAGTTTTTTCATTTATATACTTATATCCTATCGAATTTGTGGCTTTGATGATTACTACTTATCTTTTTTATGGCTTAGGAAGGGCTGTTTATAATATCATTAAAAATAAAAAACTAAAGATAAACAATGACAACATAAAACAGCAAGAATAAAATCTCATTTATAAGAAATTTGATGAAAAATATCTTTAGACCCTTATTGCCAATAGATGATAAGATTGCATTTATTCGTAAAAATACTATAGGAAAACATAGACATAAATATTTTGATTTTACTGCTTCTGGTCTCGGTTTTAAGCCTATAGAAAAAAGAGCTATGGAAGTGTTAAAAACATATGCAAATATTCATTCAAAAGAGTCATATAATGCTGAAATTACGCAAAAATATTATGAATATGCGAGAAAAAATTTAGTTAAACTATTAGATTTAAGCGATGAGTTTGTCATTTTACCCTGTGCTTTTGGTGCTAGTGGAGCTATTAAAAAATTTCAAGAACTAATAGGGCTTTACATTCCACCTGCTACAAAAAAAAGATATAATATTAAATTAGATAAGTTGCCTTTAGTTATAGTAGGACCTTATGAACATCATTCAAATGAGGTTTCATTTAGAGAAGCTTTGTGTGAAATTAAGCGAGTTAGACTTGATAAAAATGGACTTTTTGATATAAATCATTTTGAAAGTATTTTAATCCAAAATGCTCACAGGCAAATTATCTGTTCTATTTCGGCAGCCTCAAATGTTACAGGTATCATTACTCCATATAAAACAATATCAAATCTCGCAAGAAAATATAAAGCTTTGATTTGTTTTGATGGGGCATCTAGTAGTGCTTATTTTAATCTTTCATGTAAATATTATGACGCTATGTATCTTGCTCCTCATAAGCTTTTAGGTGGAGTTGGAAGTTGCGGTCTTTTGGTGATGAAAAAAGATCTAATTTGTACTGATATTGCACCAAGTTTTGCAGGTGGTGGAACGGTAACTTATGTAAATGCAAATGAGCATTACTATCAAGAGCAAATTCAAGCAAGAGAAGATGCAGGTACGCCACCAATTATGCAACTTATCAAAGCAAGTTTAGCATATCAGTTGCGAAATGAAATCGGCTTTAAATCTATCAAAAAACGCAAAGAAAAGATCAAAAAAATATTTTTACAAGAGTTAAAAAAGATACCAAATTGCATTATTTATGGCAATGAAAGTGTAAAAACTTTAGGTATAATATCATTCAATATTAAACATTTAAATGCTTATGATTTATGCTCTAAGCTATCTACAAAATATCACTATCAAACAAGAGCTGGTTGTTCATGTGCTGGTCCTTATGGTCATGAATTGCTTGGTTTGAAGATTGTAAAGCCAGATCAAAAACCTGGTTGGCTTCGAGTTTCTTTGCATTTTACACACAGCAAAAAAGAAGTTTTAAAACTTACTAAAAGCATTAAAGAAATTTCAAATATTCTTTCATGAATAAATATAAAGGTTTTCTTTTTTTTAAATTTTTGCAGTTTTTAGTTAAGAAAATAATCTTTACTACATACCTAAAAAATCATATTTTCTTATAATTATTGGATCTAAATTTTGAACAATATTCTTGCTTGTATCCGACTAATCTTTTATAAATAACTTTTGATTTATCATGTCTATTTGTTTGCAAATATATTGCATGTACTTTTTTATATATTTATTGATTATTGATACCTTTGTTATGGCTATAATTAGGCAAGAGCTTATTTAAGCTCTCCCCAGTTTTTGCCTATGCTTACACTTGTTTTTAGCGGAACTTTTAGTTTGTGTATATTTTCCATGATGTTTTTGGCTTTTAAACTAAACTCATGAGCATATTCGTCTTTAACTTCAAAGATAAGCTCATCGTGAATTTGCAAAAGTAAGTTTGCTTCTTTTATGTTATTTAGCTTTAACATGGCAAGCTTTATCAAATCCGCAGCACTTCCTTGAAATAGCGTATTTACACACTCTCTATCATAATTTGCTACTAAAAGCGGACTAGCAAGTGAATAGTTAAAATACCTTTTTCGCTTTAACAAAGTCTCCACAAAACCGTTTGCTTTTGTATTTTCTTGAACTTTTTTGAAAAAATCTTTTATGGTTTTAAATGAAGCAAAATAGCTATCCATATAAGCCTTAGCCTCTTTTGTGCTTATGTTTAAAGTATCGGCTAATTTTCTAGCCCCCATACCATAAATTAGACCAAAATTTATACTTTTTGCCACGCTTCTTTTGTTTTTTGCCTCATCTTCTCCAAAAATTTTAAGTGCAGTTTGATAGTGTATATCTTCGTCTTCATTAAAAGCCTTTAACATGTCTTCATCTTCGCTAAAATGTGCTAAAAGTCTAAGTTCAATTTGACTATAATCAAGCCCCACTAAACTATAGCCATCTTTTGCTATAAAGCCCCTTCTTATTTCTCTACCAAGTTCGGTCTTTACGGGGATATTTTGTAAGTTTGGTTCTTTTGAAGAAAGCCTTCCTGTACTTGTACCAGTTTGTAAAAAGCTTGTGTAAATTCTTGAGTTTTCATCTTCTTTACTAAGTTTGATAAGTGGCTCAAGATAGGTTGATTTTAGTTTATAGATTTCTCTATATTCAAGTAAATGAGGTATTATTTCATGAGCATCGATTAGGTTATTTAACACCTCTTCATTTGTGCTATAGCCTGTTTTAGTTTTTTTGCCATGGGGCAAGTTTAGTTTTTCAAATAAAATCTTACTAAGTTGCTGGGTTGAATTTATATTAAACTCACTTTCGCTTAGGCTATATATTTTTTGAGTAAGTCCGCTTATGGTTTTATCCGCATGAGCAAGGAGATTTTGTAAAAAATCAGCATCTATTTTTATGCCAATCTCTTCCATATCATAAAGCACATTTAAAAATTCTCTATCTACTCTTTCGTACTCTTCATATAAGGCTGGTTCAAGCAAATTTTTGAGTTTAAAAAATAACTTCATGCTCATAAGTGCATCTTCAGCTGCGTAAAAACAAGCATCATTAATATCTACGCTACTAAAATTTTGACCCCTACCAACTAGCTCTTTAAATGGCTTCATATCGTAGTTAAAAAACTTTTTAGCCAAATAATCAAGTCCAAGTTTTGAGCTACTATCAAGTAGCCAAGCTAAAACCATAGTATCTGCATGAGCAATGGGCGGATTTAGATCAAAATTTGTCTTAATCACATGAAAATCATATTTTAAATTTTGTCCTATAAGTTTGCATTGATAAATCTTTTGTATGGCTTTTTTTGCTGCTTCTAAGCTAACTTGAGCTCCAACTCCTAAGTAATTATGGGCAATTGGAACATAAAAGCCTTCTTTTTCATTTAGGGCAAAAGAAAAGCCTACTATTTGCACTTTTTTAGTATCAAGTCCTGTAGTTTCGGTGTCAAAGGCAACCAAATCAATACTTCTTAAACTATCCACAACAGCAAAAAGTTTCTCTTTTGTGTCAAGCAAAGTGGTTTTAAAATCATTCATATTTGAAGAATTTATCTTAAATTCATCTAAATTATCTTTAATTAAAGAATTATTTTTTATTTTTGAGATAATTTTTTTAAATTCATATTTTTCTAGCTCATTTAAGATATTTAAAAGTGGTTCACCTTCTGGAAATATAAAATCTTCTAGATCATCTGCGATATGCAAATCATCGTGCAAAGTTGTGAGTTCTTTACTTAAAAATGCATTTTCTTTGCCCTCAAGTAAAAGTTTTTTTGTTCTTTGGTTCGCTACTTTGTCGATATTTTTGTATATATTTTCTATGCTTTTAAACTCATTTAAAAGCTTGCTTGCCCCCTTTGTTCCTATGCCTTTAACTCCTATGATATTATCAGCACTGTCTCCAACTAAAGCTAGATAGTCTCGCACCATATTTGGCATTATGCCAAACTTTTCAAAACAAAGTTTGCTATCTATGTCATGTTTTTTAGCAGGTGAGAAAATACTAACCTTATCATCTTCTATAAGTTGATAAAGATCTTTATCATGGGTTATTATGCGTATTTTTACATCTTTAGTTTTTGCAAATTTAACCGCTGAAGCGATTATGTCATCGGCTTCATATCCACTCATCTCACAAGTGGCAAAACCCATCTTTTTTATCCACTCAATAGCCACTGGAAGTTGTTTTTTTAAATCCTGCGGAGCTTCTGGGCGATTTGCCTTATAGGTATTATCTATTTCATGTCTAAAAGTATCGCCTTTACTATCAAGAGCAAATAAAATATATTCGCTTTTATAATCTTTTTGTATTTCATTTATGAGATTTATAAAGCCGGTTAATAGTCCCGTTGGAAAACCTTGTGAGTTTGTAAGTTTTGGTAAAGCATAATAGCCCCTGAAAAAAAATCCAAAAGTATCGATTATGGTTAATGTGTTCATGAATGTCCTTTTTTGCAATTTTATCATAAAAAACTTTATGGATAAATAACATAACTTTTTGAGCCATTTACACTATGATAAATGGTTGTATTATTTAATTTTGCATATAATCTTAGCAAAAGTTCTTGTAAAAGTGGCTGGGTTGAGGGCGTAAACCAAGCATTATTTGAGATGACTATCATGATGCGTGGATTTTTTTCGTAAAGCTTTTGTTTGGTTGCTTCAAAGCAAATGGCATTTCGTATTTCTACACCATCTATGTTATAGTCTTGCACTTTGTTTATGACTGAAAAGTCCTTAGCTCCATCATAAAAAATATCATTTATAATATCTCTTAAAAATTTTGGTAGAGGAATTTGCTCTCCAAAAGGGACTAAGATAAGTTTGTGAAAAATTTGCATTTTGCCCTTGTCAAAAAAGTAAGTTGAGTTGTAAAATTTGCCATTTTCGTAAGTTAAGGCCCCTGTTATTATGGCGATTTTTTTGGATTTTTCTTTTAATAAATTTAACAAATTTTCAACCCTATTTAAATAAAGCGGAAAAGCACTTTCAGGCAAAATAATCACTCTTTTTTTTTCGCTTGTAGCTTTGTTTATGAGTTGTAAATTGTTCTTAATATGCTTGTTTAATAAATTTTTATCCCACTTATCTTCTTGGTTTATTTTCGTACTTACAAGCTCATAATCAAATGGCAGGTGAGGGTGCTTTAATGATATGGAAAAATCCGCACAAACAACCATCATAAGCAAAGCAAATATTTTAAATTTTGGTTTAAGTTTGACGCATAAAGCGACAATCATCAAAAATGCAAATAATCTTAAAAAATCTGGCATAAAAAAACTATTTAATAGTATTAATCTAAAATCAAGCCAATTAAAGCCAAATGGGTGTATAAAACTAACTATCATGAATAGCAATATGGCTCTCATGAACACATTTTTGCTAAAAATACTCGAGGCTAAAAACATAAAACCATAAACCAAACAAACCCCTAAAATTCCAACTGGTACGAGATAAGCAAAACCATAATGAATAAAGCTAAAACTTATCCAATAAAACCAAAAAAGCCCCACAAAAAAGCCACTCCAAAAATAAACTTCTTTTTGTGAGTTAAATAAAAAATAAAAGCCTAAAAAGGCAAAAAAAGAGTATAAAAATTCAAAATTTACTCTAAAATATTGCAAAAAAACAAAAGCAGATAAAAAAAATGCAATAAAAAAGCCTTTTATTATGTTTAAAGTGCTAAAATAATAGCTTAAATTTTTTATTTTAAAGGATAGACATGGCAAATGGCGGAAATTTAATAAGTTCATTATTACCTCTTATTGCATTATTTGCAATATTTTATTTTTTGGTTATTAGACCACAGCAAAAACAGCAAAAAGAACATAGTGAGATGATAAAAGCCCTTAAAAAAGGCGATAAAATCATAACCAATGGTGGCATAATTTGCGAAGTGGTAAAACCAGAAGAAGATTTTATCAAAGTTAAGCTTAATAGCGATGTAATTGTAAAAATTGCAAGAGAGTATATTGCAAAAAAAGTAGAAGCTACAAATGAGTAAAATGCTAAACTATAGACTTGTAATCTTTATGATTGCTATGGTTTTTGGTATAGGCTTTTCTATGCCAACTCTTTTGCAGACGCAAACAGGTTCTAAGATTACCTTAGGACTTGATTTGCAAGGTGGTTTGCACATGCTTTTAGGAGTTCAAACCAAAGAAGCTTTAAAGTCTAAAATAAAATCTCTTGCTTCATCTGTAAAATTTTTTACTGATGATAATGATATTATTATAGATGATTTGAAAGTAGATGGGCAAAAAGTAAGCTTTACTTTACTTGATGATAGCGAAGTGAAAAATGTGGATAAAATGCTCAAAGATTTTAAGGGTATAAAAACGCAGAAAAATGGTTTAAATTATGAATTGGTTTTGAGTGAAAAAGAAAAAATAGATACCATAGAATATGCCATAAACCAAGCAGTTGAGACTATTAGAAATAGACTTGATCAGTTTGGTTTAGCAGAGCCAACGGTTGCAAGACAAGGTAAAGATAAGATCTTAGTCGAAATTCCTGGTATCAAAACAGGAGAAGAAGAGCAAAGGGCAAGAGAGCTTATAGCAAAGGCTGCTCACTTGCAGCTTATGGCAGTCGATGAGAAGAGAAGTGATCAAGTGTATTCTATGAATGCAAATCAAGCTATGCAGTATGGAGATGTGATTTTTCAAGATGCAAGAGATGAAAATAAAAAATATTTAGTAAAGGCAATTCCTATATTAGATGGAAGTATGTTAATAGATGCTAAAGTGGGTTTTAATGTGCAAAATCAACCTTTGATTAATTTTACATTAAATTCTCAAGGAGCAAAAATCTTCGGTGATTTTTCTGGTAAGAGTGTAGGTAAAAGATTGGCTGTTGTGCTTGATGAAAAAGTATATTCTGCTCCAGTGATTAGGGAAAGGATTGGTGGCGGAAGTGGTCAAATAAGTGGAGGATTTAGTGTAGAAGAAGCTAGAGATGTTGCAATTGCACTTAGAAGTGGGGCTTTGCTTGCCCCTGTGAAATTGCTTGAAAAAAGAAGCGTTGGACCATCACTAGGAGCTGATAGCATCAAGGCTAGTTTGATAGCTTTGATATTGGGTTTTGTGGCAGTTGTTGTTTTTATGATGATATATTATGGTGTTGCAGGTGTTATAGCAAATATTGCTTTGATAGCAAATCTTTTCATGGTTTTAGCTATTATGGCACTTTTTGGAGCTACTTTGACCTTGCCAGGTATGGCAGGACTTGTACTGACTGTGGGTATGGCAGTGGATGCAAATGTTATCATCAATGAAAGAATTCGAGAGCTTTTAAGAACAGGTGCTAGCATAAGTAGATCCATAGAACACGGCTATGCAAATGCCATGAGTGCGATACTTGATGCAAACATTACAACTCTTATTGCAGCTATAATCTTATATGCTTATGGAACAGGACCTATCAAAGGTTTTGCAGTTGTCATGAGTATAGGAATATTAGCTTCTATGCTAACAGCGATACTAGGAACTCATGGGATATATGACGCTATCTTAAATAGAATGGAAAAATCAAAAAATATTAGTTTTTGGTTTGGCGTAAAAAGGAGCTAAGATGCAGATATTTTCAAAAGATAAAATTTATAACTTCATGAAATTTAGTTCCGTACTGTTGGGCTTGTCGGCCATCATAATACTAACTTCTTATACTCTTTTAGGAGTAAAAGGACTTAATTATGGTATAGATTTTTCTGGTGGTACTTTAGTTCAAGTAAAATATGACAAAAAAGCACCTATAGATAAAATAAGGGAAAATTTATCGAAAATAAAACTATTTGAAAATTCAAGTGTAACGGAGTTTGGTTCTCAAAGTGAGATTATTATACGATTTTCTAGTTCCTCAAATGAGTTAGGTAGTGATATTGGTGATAAAGTAAGAGAACAATTAAAAGATACAGGTAATTTTGAAATTCGTCGTGTAGATATAGTTGGCCCAAAAGTTGGCGGAGAATTACGAGAAAAAGGTCTACTCTCTATGGTACTTTCTATCATGGCGATTTTGCTTTATATTGCTTTTAGATTTGAGTGGAGATTTGCCATTGCTTCTGTGATTGCTTTAATTCATGATATCTCTATAACGATAGGTGCTTTAATAGTATTTAAAATAGACATAAATCTTGATATTTTAGCTGCACTTTTAACACTGCTTGGATATTCGTTAAATGATACTATTATTGTCTTTGATCGTATTAGAGAAGGTATTAAAGATAGTAAAGAGTTTAATTTGTTTAGCATTATTAATGAATCAGTCTCAAAAACGCTTTCAAGAACCGTTTTGACTTCTCTTACGACATTTTTTGTTGTTTTAACGCTGTTTGTATTTGGTGGAGAGATTATCAATGGTTTTGGATTTACATTATTGGTAGGTATTATCGTGGGTACTTATAGTTCGATTTTTATAGCATCTCCTATGCTTAAGCATTTAGGTTTTGATGTGAAAAAATTTAAAGAAAAAGAAGCACAAAAAGAAAAACTTAGAATACAAAAAGAAAAAATGCGTGCCCAATATGAAGGTGGCGTTGTATAAGGAGATAAGATGAATTGGGGAAAGGTATTTTTCGTATTTTTTACTCTCATGAGTTTAACTACGACGGCTGGATTTTTATATGAAGATAATGCTATAGCTCTTTTTATAGCGGCAAGTATAAATTTGGTTTCATCTTTACTTAAGATCGGAGTAAAAAATGTTTTATCAGCTGAACTTTTTGCTTCATCTTTGGTTGCTGATTTGCATTTGATTCCTGCCTTTTTATTTTTAGTTCTTGATAACAATTTAACCATAGCTATAACTTTAGCTATCGGAGCAGTCATTGCAAATGGATTCTCAATCGCTTTAGTATTGATTGAGGCTGCAAAAACTAGAGAGGAATTTTAATGGAATATAGTCCAAAACAAGTAGAAAAAAAATGGCAAGATTTTTGGCTCAAACATGACTATTGTGAGCCAAGTGATGATAAAAATTTGCCTAAAAAGTACATCTTAAGTATGTTTCCATACCCAAGTGGTCGTATTCATATGGGTCATGTGAGAAATTATGGCATTAGTGATGCGATTACGAGATTTTATAAAAAGCAAGGATACAATGTTTTGCACCCAATCGGTTGGGATAGTTTTGGAATGCCCGCCGAAAATGCAGCGATTAAGCATAATACTCACCCTAAAAAATGGACCTATGAAAATATTGACTATATGAGAAAAGAGCTTAATTGTTTAGGATTATTATTTTCAAAACAAAGGGAATTTGCCACGAGTGATGAGCTTTATACTAAACATGAGCAAGGCTTTTTTATCGATATGTACGAGCGTGGGCTTGTGTATAAAAAAGAAAATCTTGTAAATTGGTGCGAAGATTGTGGCACAGTGTTAGCCAATGAGCAAGTTGAAGATGGATGTTGTTGGAGATGTAACGAAGAGGTTGCTCAAAAGCAGATGAGTGGGTATTATTTGAAGATTACAGATTATGCCAAAGAGCTTTTGGATGATTTAAAAAAGCTTGAAAACAAATGGCCAAATCAAGTTTTGAGTATGCAAGAAAATTGGATAGGAAAAAGTGAGGGTTTGGAGTTTAGCTTTGAGCTTGATGATGAAAGTAAAGCAAAATTAAAACTAGATGGAAAAGACGGCATAGCAAGTTATAAAGTTTTTACAACTAGACCTGATACCATTTATGGCGTAACTTACTCAGCCTTAGCACCTGAACATGAAATCGTAAAAACTTTAGTTAAAAACGGGCATTTAAGCGAAGAAAAAGTGGCCAAAATAGAAGCTATGTGTAAACTAAGCTCACGAGATAAGCAAACCTCTAAAAAAGAGGGTTTGGACTTAGGCATAAGCGTAATTCATCCCTTAACTAAACAAAAAGTTCCTGTTTGGGTTGCGAATTTTGTTTTGATTGAGTATGGTGGTGGTGCGGTTATGGCAGTACCTGCTCATGATGAAAGAGATTTTGAATTTGCTAGTGAATTTGGACTTGATATAAAACAAGTCATAAAGCCAATTTCTAGTGAATATGACAATAGTAAAGCTTTTACAGAAGTTGGAATTTTGCTTGATAGCGAAGAGTTTAGCGGACTAAAATCAAACGAGGCTAGACAAAAAATTATATACCATTTTGAACAAAATGGTCTCGGTAAAAAAGTAACAAATTATAAACTAAGAGATTGGGGTATTTCAAGGCAGAGATATTGGGGCGCACCTATTCCTATGGTGCATTGTGAAAAGTGCGGATTGGTGGCAGAGAAAAAAGAAAACTTGCCTGTGGCTTTGCCTGAAGATGTTAAGATTACAGGTTCTGGAAACCCACTTGATAGTGCTCATGAATGGAAAAAAACAATTTGTCCTAAATGCTCATGTGAAGCTTTAAGAGAAACTGATACTATGGATACTTTTTTTCAGTCTTCATGGTATTTTTTGCGTTATGCTTCAGACCCTAAAACTTGGGAAAGCGAAGCTTTTAACAACGATGATATATCTTATTGGCTTGGGGTTGACCAATACATTGGCGGAATTGAACATGCCATAATGCATCTTTTATATGCGAGATTTTTTACAAAGGTTTTAAGAGATTTAGGCTATGTAAACATTGATGAACCTTTTAATAAACTTCTAACTCAAGGCATGGTGCTTAAAGATGGCTCTAAAATGAGCAAATCAAAAGGCAATACTATCGATCCAGATGAGATAATTAATAAATATGGAGCTGATACAGCGAGACTTTTTATCCTTTTTGCAGCTCCACCAGCAAAAGAGCTTGAATGGAATGAAGATGGAGTTGAGGGGGCATTTAGATTTATAAAAAGGCTTTGTGCAAGAAGTGTAAATGCTAAAAAGACTGACACATTGTTTGATATTGCCCATAAAAGCTTAGATAAAAAAGAAAAATACGCTAGAAAAAAAGTTTATGAAGCGTTGCAAAAATCTTACAATATCATAAATGATAGAAGTTATTCGTTTAATACTTTGATAGCAGCTTGTATGGAGGCATTAAATGCACTAAATGAGCAAGACAATGAAGCCGTTTGGACGGAGGGATATTTTGTACTTTTAAATGTGCTTGAGCCTATAATTCCTCATGTTTGTTGGGAACTTAGCGAAAAACTTTTTAAAAGGGCAAATTTTAAAAAATTGCAAGTAAAAGATGAGTGCTTTAAAGAAGATGAATTGGTTTTAGCCTTAACAATCAATGGAAAAAGAAGAGCTGAGATAAGCGTTGATATTCAAGCAAGTAAAGATGAAATTTTAGCACAAGCAAAGCAAAAAGGTTTAAAATGGCTTGAGGGCAAGAGTATTGTAAAGGAAATTTATGTGCCAAATAAATTAGTAAATATAGTGGTGAAATAGTGAAAAAAATTGTATTGATTTTATCCTTTTTTTTAGTATCATGCGGATACAAACCAGTTTCTCATCTAACAAAAGAACTTATAGCACAAAAGGTATATGTTGATGTTAAAGTTTCTTTAAGTGATCCGGCAAATAGCGTTTTAGCCAAAGATGCTGTGCTTGAAGCTGTAGTAAGTAGGTTTGGTGCGAGTATTTCAAATAAACAAGATGCACAAACTCTTATCAATATAAAGGTAAAATCAATAAATTTCAACCCTATTATTTATGATCAAAATGGCTATGTGATATCTTATAAAACCGAGTTGGTTTTAGCTATAGATACAATTTTTCAAAATGGAAAACAAATAAATTTTGATGCGACAGGAGAGTATGATTTTTCAATAGAAGCAAATAGTATTATAAGTGATTCTAAAAGATTTGAGGCGATTAAAAATTCGTCCTTAGATGCGTTAAATGAATATTTTGCTTACATATCTACAAGGGGAACATTATGGCAACAACAATAAATGAAATTATTAAAATATCACTAGATAAATTAAGAGCAGAGCATTTAACTTTAACGCCAGATAATTACGCGAAAGTATTTTGTCAAGTAGCTAAAGATAGAAATGTTGTGGTGCAAGATTGCCAAAAAGTTGCCAATACTCTTAAAAGATTAGATAAATCTTTACAAGAAGAGGCAAAAAGATTTAAAGTAAGCAATGTTGATGAGCTTTTAAAATATTTTGTTGCACTTATCAATAGAACGAATATAACAGAAAGTCAAAAGATAAATCAGACTTTTTTGCTTTTATGTAAAAGATTGCTTCAAGTTATAGCTATTTTACACAACAAACAAGCTACTGAGTTAGCAAATGTTTCTATGGGCAAACTGGATTTGAATTATCAAATAAAAACTATAGAGTATTTAAAAGATAATTGGTTTGGTTTTCTTTCAAGTTACAACGATGAGTATTTTGATAAATTTCAAAGTATTATTAAGCTAGATAAAAATGATCTCGAAAAGTCATTAAATGATATATATGAATACATAAGCAAAAATGAAAGCAGTAGTGCGTATGAACATATAGTTCCTATTATGGTTGCTAGTTTATCCCCCTCAATAGCTTCTAGCATGAATGATGAATTGGCAAATTTAAGTCAGGAATTAAGGCTAAAGCCAGACCTCCTATCCTCAATAGCTATGCAAGATGACATTAAAAAACTTATACAAAAAAGAGTTGAACTTGATAAAAAAGAGGTTGAAAATCAAATCTTATCACTAAACGACTTGCTTGATGCTATAAATCAAAAAATAGTAAATTTATTGGACACTAGCGAATACCATACAAAAGAGGTCATGAATATTAAGACTGATTTGCAATCATTTGATGTCAAAAAAGATAGTTTTGAAGTTATACAGGCAAGACTTTTAAAAATTGCAAATTCACTTGAGACTGAATCGACAAGTTTAAGCGAACAGATGAGAAGTGATAAAAAGACAATCGAAGCACTAAAAAGCAAGATCAATAAGCTTGAGGGTGCTTTAGTGGAAGCTAAAAAAGAGAGTAAAGAGGATTTTTTAACTCAAGTTGCTACAAAAAGAGCACTTACCAATAGGCTTGAAAGTATTGAAGATGGTTTTAATAGATACGGGAATGATTATAGTATTTGCTTTTTTGACCTTGATAAATTTAAGGGTATAAACGACACTTATGGTCATGAAGCAGGAGATGTAATATTGGCAACTTTAGGTAAGATTTTAAATAAATATGCTAGAAGGGTTGATTTTATAGGAAGATATGGTGGGGAAGAATTTTTAACTATTTTACCTAGTATAAACGAGGAACAAGCGGTTATATATTCAAATAAGATTCGAAGAATTATAGAGAATTTTAAATTTATCTATAAAAAAGAGAGAATTAGTGTAAGTATCAGTGGAGGTGTTGCCCAAAGAGGTAAATGTAAAAGTTTAAAACATCTTCTTCAAGTGGCAGATAGACGACTATATGATGCTAAAGAGAATGGGCGAAATCAGATACAGCCAAAACTTAAAGATGAAAAATGAAATTATTAGAATTTTTAGAAACTAGACCAATTTACCATAAGATTTCAGATAATGACAGAATAGATATGATTTTTAGTAAATACAAAAAGCATTTTCAACTCAAACCAGTCATTCATATCATAGGAACAAATGGTAAAGGAAGTACGGGTAGATGGTTAGCTCTTATGTTGCAACAAGCAGGTTTTATGGTTGGGCATTTCACTTCTCCGCATATTAGAGAATACAATGAACGATTTTGGCTAGATGGAAAACATGTTAGCTATGAAGTATTGCAAGCGGCTCATAAAAAATTAAATGATATAATTTTATTTCAAGATTTAAAATTGCTATCTTATTTCGAATATTCAACACTTTTGGTTAGTTTTATTTTTTGTGATTGTGATTTTATAATCTTAGAAGCAGGCCTTGGTGGAGAGTTTGATGCCACTAATATATATGATAAAAAACTTTCCATAATAACACCTATCGGTTTTGATCATGAAGGATATTTGGGCTATACTATCAAAGCTATAGCTAAAACAAAAATAAATAGCATTAATGTAAAAAGCGTAATAGCCCCTCAAAATGACAAGGTTGTCATGGAAGTAGCTAGATATATCGCCACAAAAAAATCGATACCCTTAGTAGAAGTTAAGTCAAAATTTTCACCTTTTATTCGGCAAAAGATTAGAAGATATTTAAAACGAAACAATCATGCAAAATTTTTAGAAAATAATTTTCTAACAGCTTATGTGGCGGCTCAAGAGTTAGGAGTAAAAGCAGATATATCCACTCTTTTACCGCTTGATTTAGCAGGAAGATGTCAAAAGATAAGGGACAATATTTATATAGATGTAGGACACAATCCTCTCTCTGCTGAAGTTGTAGCCAATCAATTTAAAAAAGAAAAAGTCGTATTGATTTATAATAGTTTTTTTGATAAGGATATTTTTTCTGTTCTTAGTATCTTAAAGCCTATCATAACTCATGTTGAGATTATAAAATTTTATTCACCGATACGAAAAACAGGTGAAGATAAGATCATTAAAACATTAAATAGTATAAATGTTTCATGGAGTTATTTTGAAGGTAAAATTGATGAAGAAAAAAAGTACCTAGTTTTTGGTTCTTTTTGTGTGGTAGATGAGTTTTTAAAGAAGCTCAATGAGGGATAAATTTACTCTTACCATTACAGATATCAATGGTTCAAAGCATTTTACTTTACATCAAATTGTTAAAAAATTTTTATTGTATTTTATCTTGTTTATATTTTTACTCATAGCTTTAGGAGCTTGGTTTATAAAATCATTAAGAGGTGATATTGATGTATTAGAAGAGAAAAAGGCATCTCTTGTCCAAACTCAGTATGAATTAAACAAAAAGCGGTACCAACTTCAAAGACAAATAGAATTAAAATCAGAGCAGTTTTCAAATCTGCAAAATAAAGTCTCTTCAATTGAGGAGCTTATAGGTATTACGCCAGATAAGACAAAAGATTTGATTAAAAGAATGGAAAAAATTACCCTTTCAGCATCGGAACAAAAAGCACTTTTTCAGCTAATTCCAAATGGTAATGTGGTAAAATATCAACGCGTTTCATCATCTTTTGGCTGGCGAGATCACCCTATAAAAAAGAAAAAAGAGTTTCATCCAGGTATTGATTTGAAAGCATCGTTAAAAACCAAAGTGGTGGCACCAGCTGATGGAGTGGTGGAGTTTGCTAGTTTTCATGCTCATGGTTTTGGAAATTTGATTATACTAGACCATAGTTTTGGATTTCAAACAAGATATGCTCATTTGCAAAGTTTTAAGGTTAAAAATGGAGATTTTGTAAAAAAAGGCGATGTAATAGGTTATGTTGGAAACACAGGACTTTCCACAGGACCTCATTTGCATTATGAAGTTAGATTTATAGGCAGACTTTTAGAGCCTAAAAATTTTATGAAATGGACGAGTAAAAATTACTCAAATATATTTGAAAAGGAGATAAGAGTACAATGGCAATCTTTAGTAAAAATGATAATGAGGAGCTACAAACACAAGCTAGTAGCCCCGCAACCTCAGAAACAACGGTCATAGCACATGGAGCAAATATAAAAGGTGATTTTGCCTTTGAATGTAGGCTTCATGTAGATGGTCATTTAGAAGGGACATTTTTATCAAATAATCTTATTGTGATAGGAAAAAGAGGATATATAAAAGGCGATTTAAGAGCCGATAAATTGGTAGTAAATGGTGAATTTGAGGGAAGTGCTGATTGTAATACGGTTGAAGTTTTAAGTGGCGGAATTTTTACAGGAGATGTTGTATCAGAGGAGTTAACCATTGAGGCTAAGGCAAAATTTGAAGGACAAAGTAAAATAAGAAAATCTGACAATACAAGAAGTACTGCCATACCAATTATAGAACCAGAAGAGGATTAATACTTTTTGCAATCTTCATGTTATGAATGTTTAAAAAGCCCCTGTGAGCTTTTGATAACTGATGGCGATAAGCAAAGTCAAGTTTTTAAGAATGTGGCTTTATACAGAGGGTTAAAACCCTTTGTTTTGCCTGATTTTAGGGCGGTTTTTGGCGATGATTTGCGTTCTTTTAGTGATGAATTTGTCAATCTTTTAGCCACTTTAAATGATTATTATCACGAACAAAGTCCTAAAAAGATTTTAATATCTCCTATTAGAACCATTTTAAATGATTTTCCAGATGCAAAATTTTTGCAAAGATTTGATATAAAATTTGGCGATAGTTTAAATCTTAATGCTTTAAAGCAAAAGTTACTTTTTTGGGGATACAATTTTGTAGATGTGGTCGAAGAAAAAGGTGAGGTTTCTTTTAGAGGCGATATTATCGATATCTTTTGTGTCTCTCATGAGCATCCAGTTCGTATAAGTTTATTTGATGATGAGGTTGAGAGCATAAGGGAGTTTTCTTGTGAAAATCAAAAAAGCTTTAAAGATGAACTTGAAAAAACGATTATTTTACCTGCTGTTTTCTCACTTCATGAGCAAGAATATGAAGCCATGCTTGAAGCGGTAAATAACATACAAAGCGACGCTTTTATAAAAGATATAGCATCTCTTGGTTTTTGGGTTTTAAGTGATACGCAAAACTTTTTAAACTTAAAAACTATCTTCATGAGCAAGGAAGCAAACCTACTAATAGATGAGCTAGTAGAATTTAATCCAAAAGCAAATAAAGAGCTTTTAAGCTCCCTTCCTATTATACCAAAGGCAAAAGAATACAAAGACATAGTCGCTAGCAATGTGCGAGAATTTTTAGAATTTCACAAAAATAAAAGCATAACAATCTTAGCTAAAAATGAAGCCATGATAAAGGCACAAAATCTTGATGGGGATTTGAATTTTAAGTATGAAAAATCAAGCCTAAGCTTAAATATCGTGAGCGATAAAGAAGTAATTATTTCTTTAAATGAGCTAGTAAAAAGCAAAAAACGAAGAAAAAAAGCCTCTATCGTACTTGATGAGCTAAAAGTAAATGATTATGTTGTTCATGAAAGCTATGGCATAGGCATTTTTAAAGGGCTTACTAAGACCACTGTTTTGGGTGCTACTAAAGATTTTGTAGAGATTTCTTATCAAGGCGAAGATAAACTTTTATTGCCTGTTGAAAATCTTGCAGTAATAGACAGATACATAAGTGAAAGCGGAGCATTAGCAGTTGTTGATAAGTTAGGTAAAGGTAGTTTTTTAAGGCTCAAAGAAAAGGCTAAGACTAAACTTTTTGAGATAGCTAGTGAAATTGTCAAAATGGCTGCAAAAAGAGAGCTGATCGAAGCTAAGCTTATTAGTCCTCATGAGCAGGTATTAAATGATTTTAGGCTAAGTTCAGGTTTTGTTTATACAAAAGATCAAGAAAAAGCTGTTGAGGATATATTAAACGATTTGCAAAGCAAAACTATCATGGATAGACTTTTAAGTGCCGATGTGGGTTTTGGTAAAACTGAAGTGGCTATGAATGCTATTTTAGCTTGTGTAAAAAGTGGCTATCAAGCTTTGTTTTTAGCACCCACTACACTTTTGACAACTCAACATTATAAGTCTTTAAAGCAAAGATTTGATGGCTTTGATGTGGTGGTGAATAAGGTCGATAGATTTGTAAGTGCTAAGGATAAAAAAGCAATATTTAACTCTTTTAAAGAAGGTCAAATTCATGTATTGGTAGGAACTCACGCACTTTTGGGAGTACAAGCACACAATCTGGGACTTTTAGTAATCGACGAAGAGCATAAATTTGGCGTAAAGCAAAAAGAAAAACTAAAGCAACTTAGCGAAAATTTGCATCTTTTATCTATGTCAGCAACCCCAATTCCAAGAAGCCTAAACATGGCACTTAGTTCCATAAAAGGTTACTCTCAGATTTTAACTCCTCCAAATGAAAGAGAAGATGTAAGAACCTTTGTAAAAGAGTACAATGAAAATCTTTTAAAAGAGATCATTATGCGTGAGTTAAGACGAGGGGGGCAGATATTTTATGTTCACAATCGTATATCTAGCATAGAGCAAAAAGCTAAGCAAATAAATAAAATTTGCCCAAAACTTAGGATTTTAGTACTTCATTCAAAGGTTAGTCCAGCAGTAAGTGAAGAGGAGATGTTAAGATTTGAAGATAAGCAATATGACATGTTGCTTTGTACTTCAATCATCGAAAGTGGCATTCACTTGCCAAATGTAAATACCATAATAGTTGAAAACTCTGATCGTTTTGGTATGGCGGATTTGCATCAACTTCGTGGTAGAGTAGGACGAGGAAAGGCTCAAGGGTATTGTTACTTTTTGGTAGAAAATAAAGAAGCCCTAAGTGAGTCAGCTAAAAAAAGGCTTGTGGCGTTAGAGGCAAACTCATTTTTAGGTTCTGGTTCGGTTTTGGCTTATCATGATTTAGAGATTAGAGGTGGAGGAAACTTAGTTGGTGAGGCTCAAAGTGGGCATATTAAAAATATAGGTTATTCTTTGTATCTAAAAATGCTTGAAGATGCCATAAATACTTTACTTAACAATAAAAGTATCCAAAAAAGTGAGATTGATTTAAAACTTAGTGTAAGTGCTTATTTAAACGATACTTTGATAGCTGAAGATAGGGTTAGACTTGAACTTTATAGGCGACTTAGTAAGTGCGAGAGTGTAAATGAAGTGTATGAAATCGAAGGAGAAATTGAAGATAGATTTGGCAAAATCGATGAATATACAAGAGCTTTTTTACAAATGATAATATTAAAAATCCTAGCTTCAAAAACTCCTGTCATGAGCATAACAAATTATGGGCAAAGTATCACTATCACAAACGAAAATGGCGAAAAAATTACGCTAAAATCAAGAAGTAAAGATGATGACGATATCTTAGCAACCTTGTTAGAACACTTTAGAAAAGAGTTAAGATGAGATTTGCTTTTATAGGCGATGTGGTCGGCAGACCAGGACGAGAGATAATCAAAAAACATTTGCTTAACATAAAAGCATCTCACAATATCGACGCAGTCATAACAAACACCGAAAATGCAAGTCATGGTTTTGGTATAAGTACTAAAAATGCAAGTGAGCTTTTTAGCTATGGCATTGACCTCATGACAGGCGGAAATCACACTTGGGATAAAAAAGATATCATTCCAAATCTTGAAATTATGCCGATTTTACGCCCATTAAACTACCCACAAGGCGTACCGGGAAAAGGAATTGGTTACATAGAACTTGATGGCTTTAGACTTTGTGTGATAAACCTCATGGGTATTTTTGGTTTGCCGTGGTGCGAAAATCCTTTTATAAGAGTGCAAAATGAACTACAAAATTTAAAGCCAAATGATGGCATTTTTATCGATTTTCACGCAGAAGCTACAAGTGAAAAAAGAGCTTTAATGCAGCTACTAAAGGGCAAAGTAGCTGGAATTGTCGGCACTCATACTCACATAGGCACTGATGATTTGTGTATAGAACAAGGCACCATGTATCTAACCGACATCGGCTTGACAGGTTGTCGTGATGGAGTGATAGGAATGGAAAGCAAAGCCCCACTAAAACGCTTCTTAACAGGACTTCCAGCCTCACTTGATATACCAAAAAAATGCAAATCCATACTTCAAATGGTTATTTTTGATGTGGAAAATGGCAAATGTAAAAGTGCTTATAAACTTAAAATTTTAGACGATTGTGAGTATATTAGCGAAGCTTTTTTGGAAAAATAAACACATAATCCATAAAAAACATAGATAATACAATCCATCTTAAACTAAATATTATTTTTTATATGATACAATAATCCATAAAAAATAAGGATTTAACATGTTTAAAACAGGCATTCCAGTAAAAGGTGAAGATTTTATTGATAGAAAAAAGCATTTGCCTATTTTTAAGGCATATTTGCAAAACAATCAAAATATCATGATAAAAGCTCCGCGAAGATTTGGTAAAACATCTTTGATCAAGCAAGTTTTTGAATATGAAAAATCATATAATTATATTTATGTTGATTTAAGAAGGGCGACAAGTTTGCATTCACTAACAAATCAAATCTTGCAAAAAGCTTACACTTTTGCTGGTATTGAAAACTTTTTTGAGCAGTTTAAAAGCTCCATTACTGGACTTTTAAAGAGTATGCAAGCCATAAAACTAGATGATATAGGGGAGCTAACTTTAAGGCATTTGGAAAATGGTCTAGAAGATGAAAGGGAGTATTTTTTGCACTCGTTAGAAGTGCTTGAGAAAATATCGCTTAAAAAAGAGCTTGATTTGAAGTTTGTATTTGATGAGTTTCAAGATATTTTAAGATTAAGCGATGATTTTATCTTAGAACAAATGCGTTCGGTTTTACAACATCATGAAAGTGTAACTTATGTATTTTTAGGAAGTATAGAGAGTATCATGAGCAAGATTTTTTCCTCAAAATCATCTCCATTTTTTCACTTTGCAAAAATCATGAACCTTGAAGGTTTAGACATAAAAGAACTTTATGAGTACTCAAAAAAGGCATTTGAAAGCCAACATGTAAAACTTGATGGCTCGTTTTTAAAGCTTTTAGAATTTTTGCAAGGACATCCTGATTATTCTATTCAAATCTTACAAGCACTTTATTATAAGACTTTAGTGGAGGATTTAAAAAGCATAGATGAAAAGATTTGTTTAAGCGTTCTAAGTGCAGTGGTATTTGATAACAGAGCCTACCTAGAAGAGCTTATCTTAAAAACAAAAACCAAAAAATACCACTACGAGGTTTTGCACTCCATAGCAAACAAAAAAAGAGTAAATATATCCCCAAAAATCCTATATAACACCCACGCATCCTTAGAAGATATGGGACTTATCAAAAATATTGCTAGAGGAGAGTACAAAATCAACGATATTTTTTTAGAAATTTTACTAAGGCAAAAAGAGGAGGGTTTTTTACTTGAAAATGGCTTATTTGTAGAGAGTTTAGAAAGGCTAAGTTGATTGTATCATTTCGTTGATTTTAAAAAATATTTTCATTTTTTTTAAAAATTTAAGCTAATCGTTTTTTTTTTTTTGTTAGAATGGCTTTATTTTAATTTAAAGGAGAAAAGAATGCTTAAGTTTTTAAAGTGTATGCTTTATTTTTTTATGTCTTTTATGCTAATCTCATGCGGACATGGAGGAAGTAGTCATCATGAAGAGGATAATACAAGTTTAAGTTTAACAAAGCTAAATCAAGTCCCCCATGCAAACGCAGGAGCAGATCAAAATGTTACACAAGGCGATAAAGTTACGCTAAGTGCTGCTAAATCAAGTGATAAAGATGGAAAGATAGTCTTTTTTGAATGGAGCGAAAACTCTAAAGTGCTATCAAAAGAAAAGACTTTTTCAAAAGTCTTTGATGTGGGTGTTCATGTTGTAGTCTTAAAAGTTACAGACAATGAGGGTGCGAGTGCAAAAGATACTTTGAAAATAATAGTCAAAGAAAAAACACCAACTATTCCCGTAAGACCAAATCCGCCACAAGAAAACCAAACTCCAAAGGCGGAGTTAAAAGCAAGTTCGACAACTATAACTTTAGGAGAAAGTATAAATTTTTCAGCTGAGGATTCCAAAGACCCTGAAGGTGGGGATTTGACTTACGAATGGAAAGAGGGCAATGAGGTTTTATCAACTCAAAAAAGTTTTAGTCACACTTTCGATACAGATGGAACACACAAAATCACTCTAAAAGTAACAGATGATAAAGGTGCAAGTGCTAAAAAAAGTATAGATATAGAAGTTTATATAAATGCCATAGGTTTAAATAAACCTCCAAAAGCAAAGATAAATGGAACTAAAAAAACAATCTCTGATGTAAATGCTACTTTCATATTTACTAGCCAATCTACCGACGAAGACGGACAAATAGTAGAGCAAAAATGGTATGTAGATGGAGAGTTAAAAGGTGAGGAAGTAAAGTTTACATATAAATTTGAAGAAGTTAAAACCTATGAAGTTATGCTAGTTGTAAAAGATGATAAAGGGGCAACTTCAAAAGCTATAAAAGAAATCATAGTCCAAAGATGGCTCACTCCTTTAAATGAGCCTCCAATTTTGGGTTTAAAAGTAGATGGTAAAGAGCTAAAAAAGGGAGATACGATTATAATTGAGTCAAATAAAGATGTAGAATATGAAAGTAATTCAACAGATAAAGATGGATATATTCAAAAAACCGAATGGCTACAAATAAGTGGCAGCAGGAAGATTTTATTTAAAGCAAGAGAAAAATTTTTCATGAAACTTCCTTCGGAAGCAGTTTATTATTTCATGCTTAAAGTAACTGATAATCTAGGTATAAGCAATCAAATGCCTTTTAAAGTAAAAGTATCGAAATCTATATGTCCTAAAAATACTAGTGCTTTACCACAAACTAATTATTTACTTAGAAAAACTGGTCTGTTAAGAAGTTGTATGCAGTTTGATGATGGATATTATCAGGCTGGTGCTGATGCTAGTTTTACTAGAGATGATGTAAATAATATAGTCAAAGATAATATTACGGGTTTAGAGTGGCAAGACGATGACGCTGTACTAAATAAAGTAGATTTTTCACAAGCTCAAAATATTTGTAATAATCTTACTTTAGATGGTGGAGGCTGGAGAATTCCTAGTATGTATGAACTAAGAAATATAATTAATTATTCAGGTGATCCTGAATTTGTATATCCAGAATTTCAAAAAGTCGATACAGATTTATTTTATATATCATCAAATATTGATAATTCCAAATATTGGACTATTCGTTTTGGATATGGTGTTTTAGATAAAAGAGATAAAAGTGAATCTACTGATTTTGCCTTGCGTTGTGTAAGAGGTACAGAGGATAAACTAAGTATGCAACCTTTAGTGAGAGATGCTACAAATAATACCGTTTATGATCCAAATACCAACCTTACTTGGCAAGATGATAGTGATGTTTTAAAAAGAGGTTGGAAAACTTGGGAAGAAGCGATTGAATATTGCAAAAGTTCTACTTTAGGCGGACATAATGACTGGAGACTTCCAAATGTAAATGAGTTACTAAGTATTGTGGATATTTCATTGAAAAATCCTGCATTAAAAACAGAATTTGAAAATGAAAACCATGCAAGTTTTTGGACATCTACTGGAATGACTGCATTTAAGACTTCATACGCATATATTGTTAATTTCTTTTATGGAGAAGCCAACCCTTGGTTTAAAAAAACAGAAAAATATTCCGTTCGTTGTGTTAGATAACTAAAAAAAACGAAGAGTTGAAATATCTAATATTTCAACTCTTCTTGCTAAATATAAAAATTTTAATTAATTATATAAAATATGCTATAATCTCAACAAGAGGTTAGTTAAATGAGAAAAGCAAAATTAAGCATCGATAAGCAAATTGATTACATGAAAAGCAAAAATATAAAATTTGATATTTGTTCCGAGCAAAAAGCTAGGGACTTTTTACAAAAGAGCAATTATTATTTTAAGGTTAAAATATTTGCTAAAAATTATCTAAAAGATGCAAATGAAAATTATGTTAATCTTGATTTTGCATATTTGAGAAAGTTTAGCATTTTAGACACTGCATTTAGGAGTTTAATTTTAGATATTTGTCTTGCTAGTGAGCATTTGTTGAAAGTAAAGCTTTGTGAGTGTTGTGCAAAAAACACGCAAGATGATGGATATGAGGTTGTTGATGAATATTTAAAAAGCAATGCCTTGCCAAACCAAATGATGAGGTATTTTGCAAACAAATATAAACCTAATTATTTTGGATACTCTAAGGAATTATTGGAAAAATATGTAGATGATTTTGCTGTTTGGAATTTTGTGGAAGTGCTTACTTTTGGGGAGCTTATAGGGTTTTATGATTTTTACATGAAGCATTTTTCGCTTAGGAGAGGAGTAAATAAATTTAACCTTTACGCTATAAAAAGTTTAAGAAATGTAGCCGCTCACAATAGTTGCATCTTACATACTCTTACGCAACGACCCATTGGTGGTTCTAGCTTCAATGTGTCTGATGAAGTAAAAGCATTTTTAAGGCGAAATCGCATTTTGTCTTCTAGGGGAAATGTATTTAAAGTGCCTATGATACATGATTTTATATGTCTTATTTATGTGTTTAATCAGCTATGCCCAAATACAAAACTCAAAGATAAAACAAGAGAATCGTTCAAGGCTTTTTTGGATAAATTTGAAGAAAAATCTCAATACTATACAAACCCATTAATACTGAGTAGATTTGATTTTATAAAACGAGCGGTAAATTTAATTTTAAGCTAAATATAACGATATATTAGATAAAATAATCTCATGGATAAAAAACCCTTAGGGGTTTTGATACGGACGGCTTTATGTCCGTCCTAATTTTTCCCACAAAATCGCACTCTAAAAACAGACCTTTCATCTTTTTTGGACTCAACTTCAAGTAAAAAACCGTGAAGTTTTAGGATATTTACGCTAATAAAAAGTCCTAAGCCTAAGGAGTTGTTCCATTTGTTTAAATCTATTCTATAAAATTTATTTTGGATTTTTTCTAGCTCTTTTGCGTCTATGCCTATGCCTTTGTCTATGATGCTTATGGAGGTTTTATCTATGATGATTGTGATGTTTTGCTTAGAATATTTTAGTGCGTTTTCGAGTAGGTTTGATATGGCGATTTCAAATAAGGCTTCATCGATATTAAGCGTAATTTCGTTTTCATTTTTTATGATAAATTCTCGATTTTTATAAGTATCTTTTAAATTTTCGCAAATGTTTAAGATGAAAGTGTTTAAGTTTGTTTTGCTTAAGTTTAAGTTTTGTTTGCCGTTTTCAAGCTTAATGGATAGTCTTAATTTATCTAGTAAAAAGGAGATTTTTTGGGCGTTTGATTGGATTTTTTGTAAAAACTTTTCTTGGGTATTTTTTCATCTTCTAAGATGCTTTGAGTGTAGCCTAAGATGACAGATATTGGGTTTTTAAGCTCATGAGAAAGCGCTGAGATGATGTCATCTTTTTGTCTATTTGCAAGTTTTAGTTTTGCTTCTTGTTTTCGTTTTTGTTTGTTTCTTTTGGCTAATTTATTTGAGAGTATGTTTAAAAATTTACCGATGCTGTTAAATTCTAAAGAGAATTTTGACTCGATGACAAAGGAGGGTTTTTTAGAAGAAGATAGCTCTTTTAAAAATCTCAAAATCTTTAGGGTTTCGCGGCTGATTTTTATATGTAAAACATAAGCAAACAAAAAAGCGATACACAAAAACATGCAAAAAACCATAAAGATTTGTAAGCTTAATTTTATAAAATTTTCATTTATCTCATGAGCATAATCCGCCATTCGTATATAGTAGATTTTGCCCTTTATTTGTACTTTTTGAACCACATATAAAAGTTCTTTTTTAAGTGTTTTTGAGTATCTTAATGCTTTGGCAAAGCCCATTTTTTTGGCTTGTTGGATTTCAACTCGGTGGAAGTGATTTTCTAAAAATTTCTTATCTTTATCGCTTTCGGCTATGACTTTTCCGTATTTGTTTAAGATGGTTATTCGAATGCCAAGATTTTTTTTCAAAGATTGCACTTTTTTGTCTAAATTTTGCAAATCATCAAGCGAGATTGTGAGAGTTTGTATATTTTGCTTAAGATTTTTTTCAATCTGAGCTATGTAAATATTTTTCGACCAAAAATAAGTAGCCACACTAAAACTTAGCAAAATCCCTAAAAAAATCAAAGTAAAAGTTCGCAAAAATAGCTGATGAAGTTTTAGCAAAACATATACCCCTCACCACGAATTGATTTGATGTATTGTTTTTCACCTTTTGGGTCGATTTTTTCTTTTAACCTCTTGATAGCCACATTCACGGTCTTACTTTTGGTTTCGATGGCGTCTTCCCAAATGGTATTTAAAAGATAGTCTCTACTTAAAAGTATATTTTTATTTTTGATAAATTCTAAAAGCAAATCATGCTCTAAAGGGCTCAAATCAAGCTCCTCGCCTCCAATGCTAAATCGCTTTTTTGCACCATTATAAACAATATCCTTAACCTTTAAAAGCTCAATCTCTTTTAAGGTTCGTCTTAAAACTGCTTTTATCCTTGCATGTAATTCTTTTAAATTAAAAGGCTTAGTGATATAATCATCCGCATAACACTCAAACCCGTCAAGGATATCTTCATCTTTATCTTTTGCCGTAAGATAAATCACAGCTTGGTCATAACCTTGGGATTTTATCTTTTTTATAAAGTTCGTCCCCTCATACCCTTGCAAATTTCTATCTATCAAAATCAAATCAATCTCTTCTTGCTCAAGAACTTTTTCTAAATTTTTATCTACATATAAAAAACCTATGGTATCGTAACCTTCCTTTTGCAAGGTGTATTCGAGTAGTTCTAAGATGTCTTTTTCATCTTCGATGATGAGTATTGTTTTGTTTTGCATTTTGCTCTTATATCCATTTATTTGGTATTAACATGAGTATAATTGTAACAAGTGAGTTTTTAAAAGTCAATGTTTTAGCCGGTTAAAAATCCAAAGAGATTGCATTTATGCTATAGTTTTCTTTTTTTATTAGGATAAACAAATGGAGAATATTTTACTATCTTTAGTTCCTATATTTTTACTTATAATGTTAGGCTATGTGCTTAAAAAACTTAGCTTTCCTAGTTTAGAATTTTGGGAGTATAGCGACAAATTTACATACTATATACTTTTTCCAGCTTTATTTATATTTAAGCTAAGCACCGCAAAAATCACCAATATAAATGGCATCTCTTTTATTTCGGCTCTTTTTTGTGCGATATTTTTGATGAGCATTATTTTGATTTTGTTTTCAAAGATTTTCTTTTCTTTTGAGGGAAAATCTTTTACCTCCATATATCAAGGCACTATTAGGTTTAATTCTTATGTTTTTTTGGCTTTAAGCGGTACTATTTTTAAAGATAACGGCTTAGTTTTAGCAGCATTGCTCATGACCTTTGTGATACCTTTGATAAATATTTTATGTATTTTGATTTTTTACATATACACAGCAAATAATAAAATAACACTAAAATCACTTTTTAAACTTATCTTAAAAAATCCCCTGATAATATCGTGTGTCATAGGAGGTCTTTTAAACTTTTTTGACATAAGATTATCACCTCCTATCGAAAAAACCTTACAACTTTTAGGAGGTGCCGCACTTACGCTAGGGCTTTTATCGGTAGGAGTTGGCTTACATGTAAAACATATAAAACAGATAAAATCTCAACTATTTGTAGCCTTATTTTTCAAGCTAATTTTATTTCCTATCGTAATGTTTTTCACAGCCAAATTTTTTGCACTTGAATATAAAACCACTGCTTTTTTAGTCCTATTCGCAGCCCTCCCCACCGCATCTTCTTCGTATGTGTTAGCTAGAGAATTGGGCGGAGATTTAAAACTCATGTCGGCGATAATTAGTCTTCAAACCATAGTTTGTATGTTTAGTATATCGGTGCTTTTACTTGTGCTTGAGTTGTAGGTCTTATGCTATAATTCAATAAACTTTACTAAATAATCTTGCAATTAATGAAAAACATATGTTTAAATTAATTGCTTATTAAAATCTATTTAGATAATATGTCTTCATTATACTTTAACGAGGAAATAATGAATAATAATAATTCATCAAAAAATAAAAAAGCTTTTTTTTTGCAATTAGAAACAATATTTGCAGGTCGTGAGCTTAAAAATTTTAAAGGTAAAAGTGGGTTTTCAAATCTTTTATCCATAAAGGCACAGTATTTCAAGCACATAAAAGCTAAACTTGAAAAAAGTGTTAAAGCTTCACATGTGGAAGATGAGTTTTATGAAAAAGCTTATACTTTTTTTGATAGTTACTTAAATGAAACAGGTTGTGCTTATTTTAACAAAACAGAGTTTTATAAAAATCTTTATGAAAAAGTTTATACAAATAGCGATGATACGGCGTTATTTTATAAGACTAGTAAACTTTACTATGTAAAAAGCGATAGTGTTCCAACTGATGCAGAATATGATATAAAAAATGAAAATGAAAATATAAGCAGATGTAAGATTATTTTTTCATGCGAGGAGATAAAATACACATCTACAAATGAAAAAAAAGAGTTAAAGTTTATACTAAAAGATTTATCAAAAAAAGATAAATTTATAGAGTTTTTAGTGCTTTATAAAGACCAAAAGATAGATTTAGGAGATGATTATAGTTTTGAGCTTAATTCTAAAGTGGCTGAAAAAGAATATGAACTAATATCTTCAAATAAAACTAATTTATCAAAATTTGATGAGCTTCTTAAGGACTATGAACTAGAAATATCTCAAAGTGAAGTAGCTCAAGCTATTTATACATATAAAAAACAAAAAGAGATAGATTTTTTTATACATAAAGATGCAAATAGTTTCTTAAAAGAACAGTTTAATCTTTACATATACAATTATCTTTTTAATGATAGTGAAATCGAGTTTAATGAGTGGGATATACAAAGGTTAGAGCAAATTAAAAATATCAAAGAACTTATATTTGAAATCATTGAACTTATAGCAAAATTTGAAGATGAACTAAAAGCTATGTGGCTTAAACCAAAGTTTGTAAGGGATTTAAACTATATAATCTCACTTGATAAGATAGATAAAAAGTTTCATAATGATATATTAAATAGCAAAAAATTAAAAAAAGAATGGAAAAGTTTAGGACTTGAAGTAGATAATGAACATCTACCAATAGATACAAAATACTTAGATAAGAACTTAAAATATGAAATTTTGAGTTCTTATGAAAACTTAGATGAGCAAACAGATGGAATTTTGATAAAAAGTGATAATTTTCAAGCTTTAAATACCATACTTCCTAAATACAAAGAGCAAATAGATTTAATCTACATCGACCCGCCATTTAATACAGGAAGCGATTTTGCTTATAAAGATAGATTTCAAGACAGCACTTGGCTTACTTTGATGGAAAATAGACTAACTCTTGCAAAAGACTTGTTAAGTGATAAGGGGAGTTTTTATCTGCATTTAGATTATAGGGCAAATTATTTTGGTCGTTTATTGCTAGACAATATTATGAATAAAAATTTATTAAATGAAGTTGTATATGGTTATAGAATACAAGGTATAAAAAGAAATGCTTACGCAAACAAGCATGATACAATTTTTATTTATACAAAAAAACATCCTGACGAAAATAAACATATATTCAATATTGAAAAAGAGATACAAGTTTATCAAAAACCATTTATGGATGTTGAAATAATTGAGGCAGATTTAAACAAGTTGTCTAGGAAAGATTTTGAGTTAATTCAAAAATATTTAATCAATAAAAAATCTTTGCCTGATAAATTTAAAGATAAATTATTTAATCAATATTATGCAGAAACATTTATCAGGGATATATGGGATCACGATAAGACAAAGCCATTAATTAGTGGTTCAAGTGAATATTTGCAATTTAAAACTCAAAAGTCGGAAAGTTTATTAGGTAGAGTTATTTCAAATTCATCAAATGAAAACTCAATTGTTTGTGATTTTTTCAGTGGAAGTGGTACAACGATAAACACAGCACATAAACTAGGTAGAAAGTGGATAGGTGTAGAAATGGGAGAGCATTTTGAGAGTGTAAATCTACCAAGAATTAAAAAAACATTAGCAGGTGTGATAAGTGGCATAAGCAAAGAATTACAAAAAGAAAAAAATCTCAAAATTGGTGGTATAGTAAAATACTACACACTAGAAACTTACGAAGATGTTTTAACTAAAGCAAATTATTCATTAAATAGTGATAATTTGATAGATTTATACCAAAGTGAAAAATTAGCCAATAATGAAGTAATAAATGAAGATAATGAAACTATAAAAATGAATTTTGAAAATATTTATGATGATATAGATATATTTGAAACTATTTCAAATATTGCAGGTTTTAAAATAAAAAGATTATATAAAGATAAATGTATATTTTTAGATGGGGATAAAGAGGTAGTTGTAGATAAAAATAATCTATCATTTGGGGAATATCCATTTTTAAGAAAACTTATTTGGTGGAAGTGATGAAGATTGATAAGATTGATTCTTTAAAAGATGCAATTTTTTATCATAACAAGGTGCTTGAATGTGAAGATGAAGAGATTGTTTTGGATTTTTCATCTGCTTCTTTTGTGAGAAATAATTTTATATCTATTATAGGTTTAGCATTGGAACTTCAATGCGATAAAAAAATAAAAATCATAGAACCAAATAATGAAAAAATTAAAAATGCTTTAAGTACAATAGGGTTTTTGTCTTATTATTGTGACTATGAAAAAAGAATAGATATTAATAACACTATGATACAATATACAAATATAGCAAAAGAAGATGAAGAATATTACAAATTTCTTAATTATTTTTATAAACAATTAAACAGAAAAGTAAATAACCTATCACAGCAACTTAAAGAAAAAATTATGCAAAAAATAGCAGAACAGTTTTCAAATGTTTTTAGACATAGTGGGAGTGATATGGGATTTTTCTGCTCTGGACAATTTTATCCCAAAAAAGAAGAATTTTATTTTACAATTGTTGATAATGGGGTAACAATAAAATACAATGTCAATCAATACTTTAAAAAACTCATAAAAGACAATAAAAGATTGTTTGATAAAATAGAATTTAAAGAAATAAGCGGTTTGGATGCTATAAAATGGGCTTTGATGGATACGCATTCAACAACAGGCTCAGGTGGTTTTGGATTAAGCTTATTAAAAGAATTGATAATAAAAAGCAAAGCAAGATTAGAAATAGTCTCTGGAAATGGATATTATAGTATTGTTAAAGGAGAAGAATATGGAGAGCTTTTGCAAAAAAGCTTTAATGGTACAATAGTAAGTGTAGGATTAAGTACAAATATGGATAAGTATTTTTATCTAAAAGGAGAAGCACAAAATGATTGAAGTTAAAAAAATTATACAAAAAAATTTTGCTGTATCAAGTGATGATGCAAAAAAAGTACAAGAAGAGATCAAAAAACATATTGAATTGGGTAATAAAATTGTGATTTCATTTGCAAATATTGATATGTTAATATCACATTTTTTAAATGTAAGTATAGGTGAATTATATTTTATATACAAAGATAGATGGGGTATTTTAGACAATATTGAATTTATCAATATGAAAAATGATGATTTGAAACTTTTAAAAGAAAGGATAATACCAAGTTTTAAAAACAATCCTAGTGATAAGGAAAAATTTAAACTTATTCAAGAGGATATTTTGAAATGAGTATGGATTTTTCAAATCTTTACAAAATAGATAAAAATGATAAAGTATTTATAGATACAAATATATTAATATTTTTGTTTTCTCCTGATTTTGTAAATTCTCAAGAGTATCAAGTAGAACAATATGCAAATATTTATGGAAAACTAATAGAAAACGAGTGTGAATTATTTATAAATTCTCATGTTGTTTCTGAATTTATAAATAAATGCCTAAGAATTGATTTTGAAAAAAATTTTCAAGATAGAGATAGGAGTAAAGACTTTAAAAAAGATTATAGAACAAGCAGTCGGTATGAGCAAAGTTTAAATTTGATTTTGAAAGAATTAAAAAAATTTACTAACAAAAATGTAAAACAAATCAGTGATAATTTTGAAAATTTTATAATTTTTAATGAGTACAAAAATCATCATAAATCAGATTTTAATGATTTGATAATAGCAAAAAATGTAATTGATAATAATCTTAAACTTTTATCAGATGATGGAGATTTTGATGTTTATGAAAAGATTGATACAAATTGGTATATAAAATAATATGACAAATATTCTGCAAAAAATAGCAAATGACCTACTAGAACATAAAAACCATAGAATAGATATAAATAATGAAATAGATTTAAAAACTTTTTCATCAAATATATCATTGTTTAAATATCAACAAGAGGCATTGAAAAATGTTATGCTTATACTTGATTTATATTTTAAAGATAAGATTACTCTTAAAAATTATTATATTCAAAAAGGTTTTGAAACAGAGTATAAAAAAGAAAACTTAGATATAAATAAGCTTTTAAATAGGGCTTCTTTTTGGATGGCAACAGGAAGTGGGAAAAGTATCGTTATGGTAAAGCTTATACAGATACTTTATCAAATGGTATCAAAAAACTATATAGATAAAAATGAATTAAAGAACAAGTAGATGATTTTAATAAACATTCAAACTTTACTTTAGAGTTAAACTCACTAAAAGATTATGAAAAAATAAAAAATGAGAAAAATCTTTTTTCAAATGATAGTATAAATATATTTTATTATAGAAGTGATTTGATTGATAATCAAAGCAATGTAAGTAAAAAAACCGATGGTAAAAGATTGAACTATGAAAACTATGTAAATAATGGTAAATGGTATATTATCCTTGATGAAGCTCACAAAGGAAAAGATGAGTTAAGTACTAAGAAAAACTATTATAATGAGATGGCTAAGAATGGTTTTATATTTAATTTTTCAGCGACATTTGTAGATAGCATTGATAAGCTTACTACTGTATATAATTTTAATCTATCTAAATTTAATGAAGCAGGATATGGTAAAAATATAAAAGTAGTTGATGAAGAATTTAAAGGTTTCAATAAAAAAACATCAGAACTTACAAATGATGATAAAAAAGATATTATCTTAAAATCTTGCATACTTTTTTCAGCACAAAAGAAAAAGTATGAAAGATTAAAACAA
>PDWI01000681.1_pt1 | contig 54828 bp, 49 predicted proteins | sample 1430891 | NCBI WGS metagenome assembly PDWI01 (sample SAMN01162508, study PRJNA174530) | Oral metagenome, whole genome shotgun sequencing project. | biome: Marine environment; feature: Marine mammal; material: Swab sample of the gingival sulcus; isolation source: swab sample of gingival sulcus... | reverse complement strand
ATCTGGGTAATGATGTTCCTATTGAATCGGTTTTAACCTACTAAAATTTAGTTTTAATGCCCACCGCGTTGCGGTGGGCATTATTTATTTACTTACTTAGCAATATAGGGCTAATAGACAAAAGTGGGTAGGATTTCTTAAGATTTTTCTTTTAGAATGGACTATTTTTGTCTATTAACCCGCAATAGAGAATGCTAATCATGTAGTAAAATATATTAAATTTAATCTTAGCTAAAAATAATAGCAATATATTAGTTTGTTGCATTTTAATTAAATAAATGTGTTTATGCAGAGAAAATGGCGTATAATCCGAATATGGCTGATAAAGGATCAGAGGTAAAATCTTCTACCTATGCTTGGCTGGAAACTCAGCAGCGGGTAGAAATTCCGCCTGCCTTAGAATCAATTGCTAATTTTGTTGCGGGTCGTCCTATTGATTTACAACGTTTAGTACAGGCCTACCAAGTTGCCGATAAATGGCATTCGGGGCAAATGCGTAAATCTGGAGAAAAATATATAACCCATCCTGTTGCCGTTTGCGAAATTTTAGCGCAGTTAGGAATGGATGAAGATACTTTAGTTGCTGCCCTTTTACACGATACGGTTGAAGATACTGACTATACGCTTAAAGCATTGACAAAAGAATTTGGGGAAACTGTTGCGCTGTTAGTAGACGGAGTAACTAAACTTGATAAAGTTGAATATGGAGAAGCCGCACAAGCTGAAACCGTACGTAAAATGGTTGTGGCAATGGCAAAAGATATTCGGGTGTTACTGATTAAACTTGCTGATCGTATGCACAATGCGCGTACTTGGAAATATGTATCTTCAGAATCGGCACAGTATAAAGCCCGTGAAACTTTAGAAATTTATGCACCATTAGCACATCGCTTGGGCATGAATTCCATTAAATGGGAATTAGAAGACCTTTCTTTCAAAACTCTATATCCGGCGGTTTATTCGGAAATAGAACGTATGGTTAAAGAACGTAATCCGCAACGACGAGCTTATATTGATAGCGTCGTAGAAAGCCTACAACAAGAGCTAGTCGCTGCAAATGTTGAATGTGTGATTTCTGGTCGTCCAAAGCATTATTATTCTATTTATCAAAAAATGATTTTACGCGGACGCGATTTTGAAGATATTTACGATTTAATTGGATTGCGTGTATTGGTAAATGAAGTGCAAGATTGTTATACCGCATTGGGAGTTGTAAATAAATTATTTACACCAGTGCAGGGGCGTATTAAGGACTATATTGCTACTCCAAAATTTAATTTTTATCAGTCAGTACATTCAACTGTAATTGGTCCTGATGGGCGTACCGTAGAAATTCAAATTCGTACCCATGAAATGCATAAACGGGCAGAATTTGGCGTGGCTGCGCACTGGCGTTATAAAGAAAATCCGAATAAGCAAGCAGGCAATGTTGCTAGTACGGATGAAGATGCCCAGCTTGAATGGTTGCGCCAACTGGTAGATTGGCAACGGGAAACTGCAGATCCCGCAGAATTTCTTGATTTTCTTCGTTATGAAATGTCGGGGAGTCAAGTATATCTGTTTACGCCAGCTGGGGAAGTGTTGGAATTAGTTAAAGGAGCTACTCCGGTTGATTTTGCTTATGCTATTCACACTGAAGTTGGTCATCGTACGGTAGGAGCTAAGGTAAATGACCGTTTAGTAACGCTTGATTATACTTTGGAATCTGGTGATACGGTAGAAATTATTACCGCTAAATCAGGGGATGCGGGTCCTTCACAAGGTTGGCTTGATTTTGTTGTTACCCCGCGTGCTCGTGCCAAAATTAAAGCTTGGTTTAGTCGTAGTCGTCGTGATGAAGCTTTAGAAACCGGTAAAGAAAAACTGGCTAAAACTATTCGGCGTAAGAACGAACCATTACAACGTTTAATGTCGCACGAAATCTTAAAAGCTGTGGCACAAGATTTTCACTGTGCGGATATTTCGGATCTGTATATTGCAATTGGTGAGGGTAATATTGCTTCGGAGACGGTGGTACGCCGAATTATTGCTACGCAGGGTGGTAACGCGGGTGTAGAAGAAACGATGTCGGAGGCAGTCACTCCAACGCGAATTTCTCATCGGCAAGAGGGAACTGTTTCTTCAGCGGTAGTGGTAAAGGATATTGATGATACCGATGTGCTTGTAAAACTGGCAAAATGTTGCACGCCGGTACCTCCAGATGAAATCGTGGGCTTTGTAACCCGCGGTAAGGGAATTTCGGTACATCGGGGGGATTGCCCGAATTTAGATTCGCTACGGCGTGATCCAGAGCGTTTTATTGATATTCAATGGGATGAAGAAGCTAAGGCTGTTTTCTTAGTGCAGGTACAAATTGAAGCCTTGGATCGTAAAGGTCTGTTGGCAGATGTTACAAGAGTCTTTTCTGAACATGATATTAATATGCTTTCTGGTTCTATTAACACGTCAAATTCACGGGTAGCTCGTTCTAATTTTACTTTTGAAATGGCTGATCCGCGTCACCTTAATCAAGTATTAAAAGAGTTGCGTAAAGTTGAAGGTGTTTATGAAGCACATCGAATTACGGCATCTAAAAAGAAAAATTCTTAATTTTTTGTAAAATTTTTATCCGTATTAAAAAACTGAGCAAAACAAGCTGAGAAATACAATAAAGCTAATGGGTATGAAACTTAGTTGTTAAATTCCAAAGTGCCTGAATGTGTTAATACTTATTCGCTAGTTGTGCTAATACTTGATTTATTATCTGCATATTATTAAGTCCTTTGCGGTTTTTACTGTATGTGTATATTTGCTTTATGGAAGTACCGACTGGTAATAATTCCCATAAATAATCCATACCTGTTTCTAAATCTAAAAGTAATAAATCTAAGGCCGTACGCTCTAAAGAGGTAATTTGTTGTCCACCTATTATTTGCAGGTCCTGTGACTGAAAGCGACGACGTATACCAGCTGCTTTATGTCGTGCATCTTGCCGTGCAATATAGTATTTTTGTTTTAGAGGCGGAGAAATTTTTCCCGTATATAGCCAATATGCGGTATGAGTTACGGCAATATCGCCTGGTGATAGTATGCTGCTAAGGGCGTATCCGCGCATTTGTGGGTTATGGGCAAAATCTTTTTGCACAAAATAGTTTTCTGCCAGTTCATAGTAGTATTCTTGTAAAAGTTGAAACTCATTACGTTGGGCTAGGGTAGTAGCTTTATAAACACCAAATTTATGCATATAGCAATAGTGTCAAACAACAATAAAAAATGCGGAGCTAAACCACATCTGTGGAATAGCTCCGCAAATAATTAAAGAAAATGCTAGTCGTTAAGTACTGCGTCAAGCCAAGCCTTGCGGGCTTCTAAGGCCTCTTCGTATTCCTTAACTTTTTTATTGTTACCGGCTTCTTTTGCCTGTGCAATTTGGGTTTCGAGTTCGGTAATTAACTTTTCTAACTGCGCTGCCATACCCGAAGAACGCTGTTCTTTTTCCGGATCAGTCTTTTCCCATTGCGCATTTTCAGCATTGCGAATTTCACGTTCAATTTCCCGCATACGACCTTCGGTGCGGGCGACGTCATTGCGAGGTACACGTCCTATGGCATCCCATTCACTACCGATGGTTTGAATTTGCTTTTTGGCATATTCTAAGTCTTCAATTGGTAAAAGTGCTTCTGCTTTTTCTAGTAGCACTAGTTTAATTTTAAGATTTTCACTATATTCTTCATCTAGTGCACTATTAAATGCGCTACGTGCATCAAAGAATACTTGCTGGGCGTTACGGAAACGCTCCCAAAGTTTATCATCTTCTTTTTTAGTGGAACGTCCAGTTTTTTTCCACTCTTCCATAAGCTGATGATATTGGCTAGAAGTAGCATTCCAGTCGGTAGACTTTTGCAACTGTTCTGCTTTTTTGATTAGTTCCTCTTTCCGAGCTACGGTAGCTTTGTGGGCAACTTCGCGTTCGGAGAAGTACTGTCGACGATGTCTATCAAATTTAGTGCGGGCAGATGAAAAACGTTTCCAGAGTTCATCTTCTTTAGCCCGGTCAATTTTAGCTTCATTGCGCTGGGCATCTTTCCAAGTATCTAAAAGTTTGGTAAGTTTTTCTCGCGAATCGCGCCAGTGCGTTTTTTGTGGATCTTGTGCCGCAATTTCTTCGGCTTTTTCCACTAAAGAAATACGTTTTGCTAAGGCTTTTTCTTTTGCTTCAGCACGTTCTTTTGCAACTACTTCAGCACGTGCCGCAATTGCCGTTGATAATGCACCACAACGGGTACGTAATGCTTCTAAATCACCTATGGCAGCTGGCTCAGTAAGCTCTTTATTTAATGATTTTAGCGATTTTGTAGCTTCTTCGGGAGAAATTCGTTCTACACGTGACTCTAATAAGGTAACGCTAGCTAGTAGGTCTAAATAGCGTCGAATATAAAGGTCTAGAGCATCTTTTTCGGTTCCGCCAGCTGCATATTGGCCAACGATACGTTCATCTTTACCTTCAGCTGAAAGTAACCAAACGTTTTTTTCTTCATCAACACGTCCCCATTTAGCTGCAGCGACCGCAACCTGTTCATCAATTTTAGAAAGGGGTGCTACCACTTTTGGGGTGCTAGGACGGGGGGTAGGTTTAGCGTTACTGGTGGACTCGGTCATCTTTGATGCTCCTTATTTTGGACGGGGTGAGGGGAAATCCCAAACCGTTCACGTATACTCACTAAAGATTTTACGCATTTTTTTACTTTTTGTGTTGAAATACGTAAATTTTAGGTACGGTAATAACATGATTATTTTACGCTATGACCGCACTTTTTTCGATGCTAATACCTATATACTCGCCGATGAGCAGGAAAAAGTGGCTTTAGTGGTGGATGTTGGAGCCGGTTCACGATACTGGATTAAAGAAACTTTAGCACAGTTAAATTTAACTTTGGGAGCAGTTTTAATTACGCATGGACATCCGGATCACTTTTGGGATGTGTCAGCTATTGCTGAAGATAAGCCGGTTTATATTGCGCAACAGGATATGTATCGTTTTGCAGATCCACTTAAACATTTAGGTATGCCCGAATTTGCTTTAGCCTTTCCGCGTATGGGGATTAGTGAATTTAAGGAGCCAGAAAATTTACAACCTTTACCGGCAACGATTTTTTCTCAGGCAATAGAGTTAGTGCCAGGTATTCCGATACGTGGTGTGCCAACTCCCGGGCATACGGAAGGTTCTGCCGTATATTTATTTACGGGACAATCGCAACCGATAAATGAATTTAGTACCGTAGTTACGGGACGTGTGGAGTCTTTTATGCTTACGGGAGACGTGGTTTTTAAGGGTGCAGTAGGGCGTACGGATTTACCCGGCGGTGATGATTATAAGATGGCAGCTTCATTACGTTTTTTGGTACAAAGTATTAAACCGGAAACAATTTTATTACCAGGACACGGTGCGCATACTACCATGTTTAGTGAAACGCGTAATTCACCATTTTTTCATAAAGCGATGAGCTGATAGAGTTAAGAAAATGGAGTGGAGAAAAAAAGAAGATGTTAGATGAATTTGCAGCAGATTTCAGCACGGAAGATGTTGTAGAAATTTTACAAAAATTTCGACGTCAGCTTGCAGGAATTGATTTTCCTTTGCCGGTGCCAGAAGCTGAACTTGGACAAGATTTACTTAACGATACTAAAAATCAGCTTGATGACTATATTTTACCTAAATTTAGTACTTTAGATTCACCGTTATTAGCGGTTGTGGGTGGCTCTACGGGCAGTGGTAAATCTACTCTTATTAACTCTTTAATTGGGGCAGAAGTAACGCGAGCTTCGGCCATTCGTCCAACTACTCGTCGTCCACTTTTGGTATGTCATCCCGATGATTATGAGTGGTTTGTTAATGACCGTATTTTGCCGTCCTTGGCAAGAGTCAGTGATGATACTTTATCAGATCAGCCCGAAGCAAGCGGGAAACCGATTACCGAATTACGTTTAACAACTTCAACGCACATTCCGCGAGGTTTAGCATTATTAGATTCTCCTGACATTGATTCGGTAGTAACAGAAAATCGTATTTTAGCTAATCAGCTTTTAGCAGCCGCGGATTTATGGATTTTTGTTACTACGGCACATCGGTATGCGGATGCGATTCCTTGGGCTATGTTAGATAATGCGGCACGACGTAACGTGGTAGTTTCGGTAGTTCTAAATAGAGTTCCTATTGGTGTTGGTGCAGAGGTACGGGCCGATTTGTCACGTAAGTTAGATGCGGCAGGCTTGGGTGACGCTCCACTCTTTGTAATTTCAGAAAGAGAACTTGCTGCCGGCAGAATTGCTGATGAAGATGTGTCATCGGTAAAGGGGTGGATTACGAATATTGCCACAGATGCTACTACGCGCAGTATCGTGGCAAAGCAGACGTTATTGGGAACGGTACGTGAACTCATTGCCGACGCAGAAACTCTAGTGTCCTTGTATCAACGAGAAGTTGTAGTATCCGATATGCTTTCGGCACAAGTCACACAGGCCTTAACGGATTCTTTAAAAGTTATTGATGAACAAATTGGTAAAGGTAATTTATTACGGGGTGAAGTGCTGAATCGTTGGCAAGATTTAGTTGGGACGGCTCAGTGGACCCGAAAAATTGAAACGGGTATTTCTACTTTGCGTGATCGGGTTACCAGCTATTTTACAAGTAATAAACCCAGTGCTGAGGCGGTAGAAGCTGCTATTGAACAAAGTACTTATGAATTGCTTGTGCCGCAGTGCGAATTAGCAATTGGGCAGGTTGTAAAAGCATGGGAAAATACTGAAGGTGCGGAATTTGTGCTTTCAGCTGCGTTAGCGGAGTTGCGAACAGCTGAACAGCGTGCGCAGGATGCTGCAAAACTAGTGCGTGAATGGCAACGTAATCTTATCGCTCTTATCGGTGCGCAAGGAGAATCTAAACGCTTTAAGGCACGGATGTTATCTTTAGGAGTTAATACGGTTGGGGTAGCGTTAATGATTGTGGTCTTTGCATCTACTGGCGGATTAGTTGGGGGAGAAATTGCGGTTGCTGGTGGTACCGCCGTAGTTGCGCAAAAACTATTGGAAGCAGTGTTTGGTGATGAAGCTGTACGTAAAATGGCGCAACGGGCACATCAAGATTTGTTAGAGCGTAGCGAAAAATTTATTGCAACAGATTTGAACGTATTTACTAAGCAAATAGAACAGTTAAATTTAGAAGCTACCCAAGCAGAGGCACTGGCACAAAGCTATACAGATATAGCTAATACACCATTTTATAAAGGTGGGTTTTAATGTTATTTGCAGAAAAAATGGAGAAATTTACGAGTCTAGTTAATCTGGCAACAAATTATTTACCCGCCGATTTACAAACAGAATTAAACGCTTTTATAGATTCTGCTACACAACGCAAAAATTTAGGTTTAGATTATAGCGTGGTGGCTTTTGCTGGGGGCACAGGAGCTGGTAAATCATCATTATTTAATGCAGTATCCCAGCAAAATTTGGCACAGGTAACTCCAATTCGTCCTACTACTTCAGTACCTATGGCAATTTCAGCTTCTGAGGCAACTGATATTTTAGATTGGCTGGATATTAAACAACGGCACGTAGTAGCGGAATTTGCTCAATCCTTCAGCGGGTTAAAATCGGAAGAAAAATTAGTGTTATTAGATTTGCCCGATATTGATTCTACGAATATGCAGAATCAAGAAATAGCAAAATTTTTGACGCAACGTGTGGACGTTTTAGTCTGGGTGCTTGATCCGCAAAAGTATGCTGATGCGGTTTTGCACGAAGATTATTTACGAAATATGCGTGCCCATGCTGAAGTTACACTTATAGTCTTGAATCAGTGTGACACTTTAGGTAGTGAACGAGCACAGGTACTAAATGATGTAGCGAGAGTGGTGCGTGAGTCGGGTATTGATGCTGATATTATTCCTACTTCTGCGGTAACAGGCGAAGGTATTTCTGAATTACGCACAGCAATTACTAAAATTGTAAATCAGCGTGAAGTTGCCTATCGGAGACTGATAGCAGATTTGTTTGCATTTGCAACACGAATTGAAACTACGCTACCTGATGATTTTGCTAACTTTACGGCACAGATTAGTAAAACGGATATGCAAGAATTAGGGATTGCGGTTGCTGATAGTGCGGGAGTTAAAGAGATTGCTCAGGTTTGTGCTGACTCATATACCTATCATGGAAAGAAACAAACTGGATGGATAGTTTCCCGTCTTTTATTAAAAAATAAAATTGATCCATTACGACGTTTTAAGCTGGGTAGTGTAAAAAACGAAAATCTGCAGTCCGCTGCTCCTGACGTTGATTTGGTGGTAAGTAATGTGCAACCGGAAGCTCATGCTCAGGTAAGATTGGCAGCGAGCACCACTAATTTGGTGCGTAAATACGGGGAGCAGATGCCAACTAAATGGGGAAATACGGTAGCTACTAAGCTCGAAGAAACCGTATCTGATACGGTAGATATTGCACATTCGCAAATTACCACATTAGAACCCGCATATATGCGTACCCCGTTTTCTTGGAAAATATTTAATTTTCTACAAGGAATTTTATTACTGAGTGCAATAGTTGGGGGAGTATGGATTGCATTGCTTAATTTAGCAGATTTTATAACGCTTAAACTACCTGATCCGCCCGTATATGGAATATTTTCTTTGCCATTATTGCTGTTGGTAGGAGGAATACTTGGTGGTTGGCTTATTGCACTACTATTTCGCCCGTTAATTCGTTTTGGTGCGGGGCGCAGGTATAAACGAGTGCGTAGTGCACTAACTAAACGGGTGCAGAAAGTAGTGGCAACAAATATTATTGTGCCTTTAGAAACTGAACTTAATAAATATCAGCAGTTCATTAAGTTGTTAAGCAATATACGTTCTTAGTTTAGAACTTACGGCTTTTCTTAAAACTACGTTTTCCTTTATTATCGGATTTTTTTCGGCGCTCTTCGCCAAATTTACGATTAGCACGATAACGGCGGAGCTCCATATCATCATGTGTAGAATTTTCATTTGTATTACGTTTTTTTCGTGATCCGTTTCTTTTTGGACCACTATCTTTAGCAATATTTAAAGCACGGCCGGAAACTCGAGCTCTACCAATTCTTCCACGGGTTTTTTCATCTAATTCATGTTGTAGTTCTACCAGTGAAAAGCTGGGGAAAATATCAATTTTTCCTAGCTGGGAACCACTAATACCACCTTCGCCAGTAATTGCGCCTACGATTGAGCCAGCTGATACGCCATCACGTTTACCAACTTCGATACGATACATTACTCCACGATGGGCAAATGTAGGAGCACTGCTACGTTTACGTTTCTTTTCTGCTCCGCGTTCACGTCCATCGTTTTCAAACCGCGTGGTTAGATGCTCTGGTTCTTCATTTGCCTGTGGGCCCGGATCCCGCACTGATAATGCCATTAACGACAGTAATAAATCATCATGGTTAAGCGGGGTAGTGGCTTCAGCTTGCATTGCATCAAATTCTGCTAGAACTTGTTCATATACTTGCAATCTTCCTGCGGTGAAGCGTTTTTCTGCATCTTTAATAATTTGTTTTACCCGATAAGCAGAAACTTCGGCTGGCGTTGGTAGCTCCACTTCACTTAATTTTGCTCCGGTAGTTTTTTCTATGCGTCGTAAGCGTGATTTTTCCTTTGGGGTAACAAACGTAAGTGCCCGACCTTCACGTCCAGCACGTCCAGTTCTGCCAATACGGTGTACGTAGGTATCCACTTCCCGCGGTACGTCAAAATTAACTACTAATCCAATACGTTCTACATCTAGCCCACGGGCAGCAACATCGGTAGCAACTAATACATCTAAAAAGCCGGATCGTAAGCGTTCTACAAGTTTTTCGCGCTCTTTTTGTTGTACGTCACCAGACAGGGCAGCAGAATGAACTCCACGTGCCATTAACTCTAAGGAAAGTTCTTCGGCTGTTGCACGAGTACGCACAAATACTAGGGCCGCGTCAGCTTCAGTGGTTGCTAGTACGCGTGAGAGTGCCCCAATTTTATGACGATTAGTAACTACGGCATAGGTTTGTTCAATAGTGCTAACTGTGCTAGCTTGCCTAGATACGGTAACTTCTTCGGGATTATTTAAATGTTTCTCTGCTACTTTGCGTATTGCAGTCGGCATAGTTGCCGAGAATAGGGCAGATACGCGTGTCTCAGGTAAATCTTCACTAATTTTTTCTACGTCTTCGGCAAATCCCATCCGGAGCATTTCGTCAGCTTCATCTAATACAAAATAGCTAACTTCACTTAAATCTAGCGCGCCACGTTTCATAAGATCCATAATTCGTCCCGGTGTTCCCACTACCACCTGCGCGCCTGACTTCAGGGCAGAGAGCTGTGGACCATAAGAAGATCCACCATATACGGAAACTACACTTAAGCCACCAATTTTAGTGGCAAAAGATTCAATAGCATCACTACCTTGTAGTGCAAGTTCACGGGTTGGTACGAGCACCAGAGCCTGTACGGCTTTTTTAGCACTATCGGTATGCATAAGCATTGGTAGACCAAAAGCGGCGGTTTTCCCAGTTCCAGTTTGTGCAACACCAACTACGTCTTTACCGGCTACCAGATGCGGAATTGCCTGTGCTTGAATTGGGGTAGGGGTAATATAACCTAAATCAGTAATTGCTTCTAAAAGGCTTTCGGGTAAATTAAGGTCAGCAAAAGTTACGGATAAATCCGACATAAAAATTCCAATACATTGTGTTTATACCTGAGTGTGTGGATTTGTTCCACATTGCCGAATAAATTTAGATTCGGTACTAGGCTGGTACTTTTTGTACTTTTCTATTCTAGAGGGTATTTAGGGCAAACTGCGGGCAATAGTGGTGAGATAAAGCACCAGCTAGGGAAATTATGTGGTAGGAGCACCAAGTCGTCGTGTAAGCCACAGTGCTATGAACACTACAATAAGCATTAACCCGAGTGTTAGAGTAAATGCCGCATCCCCAATTCCTTTAGTTAAAGCATAAATAATTCCCGCATAGGCAACCAGATAGGCTGCACCTAGAGTGTCCGCTAATTGTAAATCAGAAGAAGTTTGCCCATGCTGTTCTTTGGGGGTGATAGCTAGGGCGTGAATAGTAATGGCGGGCATAAGTAAACCCATTCCATAAGATGCAAATAACCAACCTCCAAAAACTAATTCTCCGGGAAAGTTGGGAACTGTTCCCAATAGGGTAACGAGCATGCCGGCTATAAGCAGTAGTGTGCCAAGACGTGGAAGACGGTTACGGCGTTCTGGATTACTAACTTTACTTTGCACCCAAGAGCCAACTGCCCAAGTAACCGCACCAATAGTAAGTACGAATCCCGCTTTAGTGGGAGCGTAGTTATGTACATTTTTTAGCATAAAGGGAAGGAAAATTTCGGTACTAATATAGCCACCAAAAATTAGGGCACGGTAAAGTACAGTAGCAGGAAGCCCGATTTTACCGATAAAAGTACCTTTAGGTAAAAGTGGTTTAATTGCTAATAGGGAAATAATGGTAAGAGCTATTGTGCCTAAATATATATAAAGATTAAAATTCTTGGCTTCTGCACCAGAAATAATTTGTAATGCAGTAATTACAATTCCACAAATAAAAGCTAACGTAATAATGCGGAAAGTATTATCAATTTTACTGGGTTTGCTAATACTGGGAAATTTTTCTAGGGTCATAATGGTAAATGGTGAAACCAGAATTAGCAATAATGGAGTAATACCAAATACCCAACGCCAATGTACATATTGCACCAAAGCTCCAGAAATTACGGGACCAATAAGCGAAGGAAGCACCCAAGCCGCTGCAAAAGCAGCAAAAAAGCTGGGCTGATTTTTTGGTTCTACGTATAGGCTTACGATAACGTACATTGGTACTACTACCAGTCCGGTTCCTAAGCCCTGAATTGCTCGTCCTACCACTAATATTTCTACTGAAGGAGCTACCGTGGCAGTTAATAAACCTAAGATTAGTAATAGTGCTCCAATATATAAAACGGGCTTTGGCCCTTTAGCATCACACCAAGGACCAGCAAAGGCAACGGTAATTATAGATGTTGCTAGTCCTATGCCTACGGCTAGTGCATAAAGGTTGTTACCGTTAAGCGTATCTACTACGTAGGGCATAGCGGTTGTAACAGCAATATTTTCAAAGGCTGCCAAACTAATTACTATTACCGTCATAATTTTTAGCAAAAATTCACGGTTAAGAGTAGTTTTAGTGCCCGTTTGCGCTAGTTTTTGCTTTTTGTTTTTCATGCTACTTTTTCCTTAATCTTTAAGTACTAGCGTAGCTGATAGAAGCAAGTTTTCTTATAGTCTTGCTGTGTTTATTTTGTGTGAATTTAACCTCCCACCTGCCTGTATCTTAACACGCTACGGTAATTTTCCTTTAGACTGGAGAACGTGCACTTCACCCGTCTCGTGAGGTGCTGTAACCCGCTCGTCTCGCGGGTGAACCATTTAATTGAAACGAGGAAATTGTGTTACGTACCCGTATGGCAGGCTCACTGCGTAAAGAAGACATTGGATCTACCGTTACTCTAACCGGATGGGTGGATCGCCGTCGTGATCATGGCGGAATTGCATTTATTGACTTACGAGATGCTTCGGGTATCGCGCAAGTAACTATTCGTGAAGAAATTGCACATGAACTACGTGCAGAATTCGTTGTAAAAATTATTGGTATAGTAAATGAACGTCCAGAAGGAAATGCAAATGCATCTCTTCCTACCGGTGAAATTGAAGTTGAAGCAACCGAAGTAGAAGTATTAAATTCGGCAGCGCCGCTACCTTTCCAAGTTTCAGATCATGCTGATGATGCAGGTAGTACCAACGAAGAAACTCGTTTGAAATACCGCTATCTTGATTTACGTCGTTCTCATGAACAAAAAGCACTTCGTTTACGCGCAAAAGTTTCGCAAGTAGCACGTAAAGTGCTTGATGAAAATGACTTTGTAGAAATTGAAACGCCCACGCTAATTCGTTCCACTCCCGAAGGTGCCCGTGACTTTATTGTGCCAGCACGCCTTGCCCCTGGTTCTTGGTATGCCCTTCCACAATCTCCACAGCTTTTTAAGCAATTGCTTATGGTTGCAGGCATGGAGCGCTACTATCAGATTGCGCGTTGTTATCGTGACGAAGATTTCCGTGCTGATCGCCAGCCTGAATTTACGCAACTTGATATTGAAATGTCTTTTGTGGATCAAGATGATGTAATTGCAGTTGCCGAAGACGTTGTGAAAAAAACTTGGGAACTTATTGGGGTGGACGTACCTACGCCAATTAAACGTATGCCTTTTAGTGAGGCAATGGAACGTTATGGTTCGGATAAACCGGATCTACGATTTGGCCAAGAGCTAGTTGATCTTACTGAATATTTTAAGGATACTCCGTTCCGGGTATTCCAAAATCCCTATGTTGGTGCGGTAGTTATGCCCGGGGGAGCCAGCCAACCTCGTCGTACTTTTGATAAATGGCAGGAATGGGCAAAGGCACGCGGAGCAAAAGGTCTTGCCTATGTTACGGTGGCTGAAGATGGCACGCTCGGTGGCCCAGTGTCAAAGAATATTTCTGAAACAGAACGTGCTGGTTTAGCTGCGACGACTGGAGCAAAACCGGGTGACTGTATTTTCTTTGCTGCGGGCGATGCTGATTCTGCACGTGACCTTTTGGGAGCTGCACGTTTAGAAATTGGTAAACGTTGTAATCTTATTGATGAAAATGACTGGAAATTTGTGTGGGTAGTAGATGCTCCGCTATTTAAGTCTACTAAAGCTGCCCAAGCTGAAGGTGATGTAGCGGTTGGTGAAGGTGCTTGGACAGCGGTACATCATGCCTTTACTTCGCCAAAGCCAGAATGTTTAGATAACTTTGATACCGATCCTGCTAATGCTTTAGCCTATGCCTACGATATTGTGTGTAACGGTAATGAAATTGGTGGCGGTTCGATTCGTATTCACCGCCGTGACGTACAAGAACGTGTATTTAAGGTAATGGGATTAAGTCAGGAAGAAGCTCAAGAAAAGTTTGGGTTCTTATTAGACGCATTTAAATATGGTGCTCCACCACATGGCGGAATTGCTTTTGGTTGGGATCGTATCGTTGCTCTTCTTACTAAGTCACCTTCTATTCGTGACGTAATTGCTTTCCCGAAGATTGGTAACGGTTGGGATCCGATGACGGATGCTCCTGCTCCAATTACGCCTCAGCAACGTAAAGAAGCGGGTGTAGACGCTAAAGCGAAAAAAACAAATAAGGAATAAGCTCTTAGATGTTTAATACAGGTACGGGTGCGCTATCTCCATATTGGATATTGGAAATGGCGCACCTGAATTTTGAGTGTATCTATCAGCGCGAAGATACACGGGTAGGAATAAGATATTATCGCGAGGATAAAACAACGCGGTTAATGGCGTATGGTGATTTAGCTGTAGTTATTACGGAATTAGAAAACATTTCCACTAATTTACCGCGTCCTGAGCTGACTACAATGCCCCGAGAGATTTATCAGAACTTACCGCAAAAACTAAAAGAACATTATGGTCCAAATTGGGGTTGGGACTGGGAATTCTTTTGGACAGACACCCCAATTGTGTCCGAGGCAAATACAGAAAATACAGTTTTTATTTCTGTAGATAGTGCCGAATATACTCAGCAAAAAGAAATTATTTATGATGCGCTTATGCAAGCAAATCCGATTACTGAAGCCGTAGAATTTTTTTCTGAATTAAGTTGGTTTATTGTTTATACGCCAAATGGGGAAATTGCTTCATTAGTAGGTGCGGATATGAAGGGGCGCTATACTCACCTCTATGGTTTGGGTACAAACCCTAAATATCGAGGTGCGGGATACGCCAGTACGGTGATGACTACGGCTATAAATTATTGTTTAGCTCATGAAAAAGACGCGGTTTGCTACGGGATGTGGAATTGGAATGAAGGAGCACGAAGGTTATATAAAAAGTTAGGCATTAAGTCTGCGGGTATTTTTACGAATGGGCGAATAGAGCCGTTTGTAGAATTAAATTAGTGCACAAATCCTAATTTATCGTATAGCTTTTTTAGTGGTTTTGGTGCCCACCAATTCCATTTTTCTAAAATGGTCATTAGCGCGGGCACTAAGAACATGCGCACCAAAGTAGCATCCATAAAAATAATAATTGCGAGCGCTACACCAATTTGTCTAATTGCAATAAGGCCACTAAAGGTAAAACCAATAAAAACAGCAATAATAATTGCGGCCGCGGCGGTAATAATTCTTCCGGAACGTTGTAAACCTTGTTCAATAACGGTTTTATTATCCGCACCCAAATCCCAGTATTCTTTAATGCGTGCTAGTAAGAATACTTCATAATCCATTGCCAGTCCGAAACCAAATGCTAATGCACAAATGATTACTACGGTATCCATAGTTCCAGTTTTGGGCATCCCAAAGAGTCCGTAGCGGAACACTGCGGTTGTTAAGCCAATGCCCGCAACTAAGGAAAGTGAATTTACTATAAGTGCTTTTATGGGAGCAATTACTGAACCGGTCATAAAGAAAATTAAAATTAAAATAGCAAATACGATAACTAGAACGGCAAAGGGTATATCATGTTTTAATGCTTGCATGAAATCGTATTGGGATGCTGCGGCACCACCTACATAAAAGGCAAAATTAGTTTTATGTGCCCTTAATTGTTTAACAATATTTACAACTTCATTACCTAGTTGATCCGTACTTTTTACCCGAAGATTTATTAGTACACCGTCGGTAGTTTTTTCTATTTCATTTTGTTGTTCTACATTGGTTAAAGTACTTGCCCATTTAGCTAAACTTTGTGCATTTTCTACATTAGTTTTAGCATATATGGTAATTGCGGGTATTTGCAGTGCGGGGTAATTACGTTCAATTATATGTAAAGCCTGAGCTGAAGAAGATTCTGGAGGAATATAGTCCATAGCATTGGAACGGGTGTTTACTCCGTGTAACGGGAGTGCAGCTAGGATAAGTAAAATGGTGGCAGTGATAAGTACGCGCCAAGGTCGATAATAAACCCAGTTTGCTAATTTAGAAAATATACCAGTTTCGGTTGCCATATCTCCAAAACGTTTGAAGATTTTAGCAAAAAGATTTACTTTAGAGAGCTTTGAAGGGCGTAATAAACGTACTCCTAATAATTTGATGAATGCTGGTATTAGGGTCATAGCAGTAGCAATGGCAAAAATTGCTACGGTAACTCCACCCATAGCAACCATTTTTAACATGGGAGCTTGCATAACCAATAAACCGGCAATTGAGAAAGCAATAGTTAATGCGGAGAATGAAATGGTACGTCCAGCAGAAGCCGTAGTGTTAATAATGGCTTGGGTAATTAGTTTCTCGTTTTCTGTATTTGCTTGAAGTTGTGAGAAATCGGTGTTCGTAAATAGTTTTTCGGCTTCTTCACGGAATCGAGAGACTACTAGCAGTCCATAATCAATAGAAAGTGCCAGTCCAATAATTGATAAAATGTTGAGTACGAATGAATCGACATTAGTAAATAGGGTTACCACCCAAACTAATCCAGTAGAAATAGTAATTGCACTAATTGCCGAGGAAAGGGGTAAACCCGCTGCCAAAACTCCACCAAAAATTACTATTAGTAGGAATAAGGCTATGGGTAAACCGATTGTTTCACCGCGAATTAAATCGTGACGTACCTGATTGGTTAATGATTTTTCTGCTAGATCATTTGATAGGGGATAGAGTTGAAAATCTGGTTGCGTAGCACGTACCGTTGTAGAAAATTTATTTATACTTTTAAGTACCTTTTTTTCGGTGTTTTGGGGAGCGTTTTTTTGTAAAGTTACTATGATTGCGAAACCGCTTTGGGAGCTGAGTTTTTTTGCAGGATTTTCTAGTTTTGCAAATTCTGCATCTATTTTTTTATTGGCTTCTTCTGTAATTTTTTGGGTGGCACGTTCTTGAATGTTCTTTTTTATTCCCGCGGTGATTTGTGCTCCTAAAGCGGGGGAAATACTTTGTATAAGTTCATTTTGTTTGGCTAGTTCAGCAGAAATTGCCTGATCAATTTGTGGCTGTGCATCCACTAGGGCTTTAGCGATTTGTTTTTCTTTTTCTTTTGTCAGTTGCTGAGAAAATTCTTTTGCAATTAAATCAGGATCTAAAACCTGTTGCACACCGGTAATTTCTTGTAAATCAGATCGTAGGGCGGTAAGTTCGTTGGAAATGTCGTTAGTTTTGACATTTTTAGCAATGACAGTAATAACTTCACCACTGGTTTTATTATTGGTAGCGCGAATAACTTCTGCGGACTCGGCATGTGGAATCATAGATTTGGTGGAAGCCATGCGAGAAAATAAATTTCCTTGCCCAAATCCCCAAAACGCACCGCTAATGCCCAAACTCATTAGAATTACCCAAAAAATAATTACGAGTTTTGGAAAACGTGAAACAATTTTGCCAACATTGCCAAACATAAACTAATTTTAACCGAGAAAAGACTAGGGATAAAGAGAGTATCATTTAATAAAATTTATATTTTATGTTTTAGAATGAATGTATGGATTTATTTTCAAGTTCCACTAAAAATGCTAATGGTACCCCAGCTGTGGTGAATGCTCCGCTGGCGGTACGAATGCGTCCACGTGATATTAGCGAAGTGGTGGGGCAGGAACAGCTATTACAGGCAGGTCAGCCACTTTATAGATTGCTTTCAGCAGATGAGTCCAGTGTGCCAAGCTCGGTATTTCTATGGGGTGCACCGGGAATTGGTAAAACTACTTTGGCGTATCTTTGTGCCAATAGTGCTAATCGGAATTTTGTAGAAATTTCTGCGGTTTCATCAGGGGTAAAAGAGCTTCGGGAAGTTATTGAAGAAGCAAAAAATGACCTCTATTTGCGAGGTAAAGAAACCGTATTATTTATTGACGAAGTACATCGTTTTTCTAAATCACAACAAGATGCTTTGCTGCCGGCGGTAGAAAATCGCTGGGTAATTTTAATTGCAGCTACTACGGAAAATCCTTCTTTTTCGGTAATCTCTCCACTTTTATCACGTTCTTTATTATTAACTCTACAACCGCTATCTGCCGAAAATATTGCGGAAATTTTACGTCGGGCCCTGGCTGATGAACGTGGTTTTAACGGGGAAGTTACGATTAGCGAGGAAGCTTTTGCGGCAATCGTACGTTTGGCTGGCGCTGACGGACGACGAGCCCTAACTATTTTAGAAGCTGCAGGTGGGGATAGTCCCAAAGAAATTACTTTAGCGCAGGTGCAAGCGGCGGTGGATTCTTATGCTGTGCGTTATGATCGGCAAGGAGATCAACACTATAACGTTATTTCAGCTTTTATAAAATCTCTTCGTGGTTCAGATGTGGATGCGGGTTTACACTATTTAGCGCGAATGTTAGAAGCGGGTGAAGATCCGCGTTTTATTGCGCGACGGTTAATGATTTTAGCTTCTGAAGATGTGGGAATGGCTGATCCGCACGCGTTGATACAGGCTACTGCGGCTGCACAGGCAGTAGCTTTGGTAGGAATGCCAGAAGCGCGGATTATTTTAGCGCAAGCCGTAACTTATTTAGCTACCGCTCCTAAATCAAATGCGGTTTATGTGGGTATAAATCGTGCACTTGCTGAAGTTAAACAGGGCGATATTGGGCAAGTTCCAGTACATTTATGGGATAAAAGTGTCCATAGTTCTCGGGTGGCAGCTAAAAATACCGGTTTAGATAAACCCTATATTTATGCTCACGATGAGCCACAAAATATTGCTTGTCAGACCTATTTGCCGGAAGTGTTAAAAGATCATATTTATTATGAACCTACTGGTAATGGGCACGAGAGGAATATCACGCAGCGATTAGAGCTAATTCGTAAGGCTTTAGGGCGGAAGAAATGCTAGAATATCGAGGTTACTTTAGTAGCATCCTGGGATCTTAGCCAAAATGGTTGGTCCCGCAGTTACACACTGCGCCCCTACGTAGACAGGAAGAAAAATGGCTGGAAATCGCGCCCGCAAAGCTGTGCGTACCTCCCGAGCATTGGGAATTGCACTTACTCCAAAAGCGGAAAAATATATGCAACGTCGTCCTTACCGTCCCGGTGAACACGGACGTGGACGAGTAAAAGAATCCGATTATTCGGTTCGTCTAAAGGAAAAACAGCGTTTACGTGCCCAGTATGGTATCCGTGAAGCGCAAATGCGTCGAGTTTGGGAAGAGGCTCGTCGTGCTGATGGCATGTCTGGTGAAAACCTAATTGAATTATTGGAGATGCGTTTAGATGCACTCGTATTGCGTGCTGGATTTGCGCGTACTATCGCACAGGCTCGTCAGGTAGTAGTTCACCGTCATATTTTAGTTGATGGTAAACTCGTTGATCGTCCATCTTATCGGGTAAAGCCGGGTCAAATCGTGCAGGTTAAACCACGTTCACAGGCTTCACCACAGTTCATGGTAGCTGCGCAAGGTCAGCATGCTGACGTATTGGCTGCTGTACCAGAATACTTAAAGGTAGAAATTGAGAAACTACGCTTTGAATTAGTACGCCGTCCAAAGCGTGCAGAAGTGCCAATTATCTGTGACGTACAGATGGTTGTTGAACACTATTCTCGCTAAATTTTTTAGAATAACGCGTCACGGAATTTCCGTGGCGCGTTGTTTTATATCTCGAATAGGATAGGCTTTATATATGGCTTCAATTTCACTCGGACAAATTGCCGGCACTGCCGCCGCAATTGGATTTTTAGTACTCGTTTATTTTTCTATACGACCCCTTCGTAAACTATCGGGAGTTTTGGATAGACTTTCTGAATCTTTACGTGAACTTACCGAACATACCTTGCCGGCTATTGATGAGGCAGCGCAGACCGTTGCTGAAGCAAATAATCAAGTAAAGAAACTAGATGCGATTACCGAAGCGGCAGCACGTACCACAGAAGATATTTCCGCAATGACCACATTGGTAACTTCCACGGTAGGAGCACCATTTTTGGCAGCTCGTCGGGGAGCGGAAAAAGTTAAAGGTGCGGTAAATAAAGCTAAACCAGCCGATCCACCACGCCTTCCTCCAATGACCGATAAAGACGATAAATAAAATTTAGATAGGTGCAAAATGCGTAGTTCAGAGATTTATAGCCGTTGGTTGAATTATTTTTCGCAACATGATCATAAGATTTTACCTAGTGCTTCTTTAGTGTCACAAGATCCTTCTATTCTCTTTACTATCGCGGGTATGGTACCTTTTATTCCCTATATTATTGGTACGGAACCAGCACCTGATCCGCGCGTTGCCACAATTCAAAAATGTATTCGTACTAATGATATTGAAAACGTTGGTCACACTACTCGTCATGGAACTTTTTTCCAAATGTGCGGTAATTTTTCTTTTGGCGATTATTTTAAGGAAACCGCAATTGAACTTGCCTTTGGCCTTTTAACTGATGCTATTCCTAATGGAGGTTATGGTCTGGAAGCAGATCGTTTATGGTTTACGATTTGGGATGAAGATAAAGTTTCTTACGATGTTTTAACCAATGCTTTAGGTATTGATCCAAAACATGTAGTTAAACTGACTAAAGAGCAAATTTTCTGGTCTACAGGTCAGCCTGGACCTGCAGGTCCCTGTTGCGAAATTCATTACGATCGTGGACCGGAATATGGTCCAGAAGCCGTAGGCGGAACCGTAGATCCCGGTGGAGATCGCTATTTAGAAGTTTGGAATTTGGTATTTGATGAATTCTTACGAGGCGAGGGTGAGGGAAAGAATTTTCCTTTACTTGGTGAACTCGCACAAAAAACAGTGGATACCGGTGCCGGTTTAGAACGCATTGCCTTTTTATTGCAAAATAAACAAAATATGTATGAGATTGATCAGGTATTTCCGATTATTTCTACCACCGAAGGTATTACCGGAAAAACGTATGGAGCTAATGCGCAAGATGATATTCGTATGCGGGTGGTAGCTGATCATATTCGATCTTCTTTAATGCTAATTTCTGATGGAGTACATCCGGGAAATGATGGACGTGAATACGTGTTACGGCGTTTGTTACGTCGTGCGGTACGTTCCATTCGTCTACTTGGGGTAAATGATTTAGCATTACCGGAATTGTTGCCGGTTTCTATGATGGCGATGAAAGACAGTTATCCAGAATTAGAACAAAATTTTGCCCAGATTTCACAAATTGCATATACGGAAGAAGAATCTTTTCACCGTACGCTAACTGCGGGTACACAAATTTTAGATGTTGCGGTAAAGAAGGCAAAGCAAACCGATAGTACCCTAAGTGGTGCTGACGCTTTTACCCTGCATGATACCTATGGTTTTCCCATTGATTTAACGGTAGAAATGGCGGAAGAAAAAGGGATAAAGGTAGATAAAGTTGGGTATGCACAGTGTATGCAAGAGCAAAAAGATCGAGCTCGTAAAGATGCGCAAGCGAAAAAAACCGGACACGTTGATGCAGCCATTTATCGTACCTTGCAAGAGAAATCTGGTGGTGCTACAAAGTTCTTAGGATATACCGATACCAGTGCTTCAGCTGAGATTATTGGTTTAATAGTAGCTGGCAAAGAACAAAATATTGTTACTGACAATTGCAAACTAGACTTATTTTTAGACCGTACTCCATTTTATGCAGAGCAGGGTGGACAACTTGCTGATCATGGGCAGATTACTACCGCTGAAGGTGCGGTCTTTATGGTAGAAGATGTACAGATGCCGATTAAGGGTTTGTATATGCATCGTGGAAAGTTGATTTCTGGAACTTTAAAAATTGGTGAAATTGCTAATGCAGAAATTGATGTTGATCGTCGGGGTGCTATTGCACGTGCTCATAACGCTACACATATGCTGCATAAAGTATTACACGAGTATTTAGGGGAGCAAGCTACACAGGTTGGATCAGAAAATTCACCGTCAAGGTTACGTTTTGATTTCCGTCATAGTACGCAACTTACTTCAGCTGATTTGAAAGCTATTGAAACGCGATTAAATTATATGGTTCGCCAGAATTTAGCTGTTGCAGCAGAGTTAATGCCTTTAGAACAAGCTCAATCATTGGGAGCACAAGCACTATTTGGTGAAAAGTACGGGGATACGGTACGTGTTGTAACCATTGGTGATGACTGGTCAAAAGAAATTTGTACCGGTACGCACACTAAACATACTGGTGAAATTGGTTTAATAACTATCGTTGGTGAATATTCTGTTGGTTCGGGTGTGCGACGTATTGAAGCTTTAGTGGGTGAAGGTGCATACGCAGAGAGCGCCCGTAACAAAAAAATGTTAGCGGAGCTTAGTGCATTAACGCATACTCAAATTACTGAACTACCCGCACAGGTAGAATCACTTATGGAAAAACTGAAAGTAGCAGAAAAAGAGCTAGCAGGTTTACGTAAAGCACAAATAGCTACTGCTTATACTCAGATTTTAGAATCTGCACAGCAAATTGCTAGCGTTAAATTTATTGCACATGATTTTGGGGAGATTTCTAGTGCTGATGAATTACGTTCTGCTGCCACTGATTTACGGGCTAAAGTAGCGCAAGAATCAGCAGTAGTAGCCGTATTCGGAGTGCTAAAGGCAAAACCAATGGTAGTCATTGCTACTACCGAAACAGCTCGTGAGTCAGGTATTAAAGCTGGTGCTTTAGTGGGAATAGCAGCTAAAGTTCTAGGTGGCGGTGGTGGGGGCAAACCTGATATTGCCCAAGGTGGCGGAAGTGATGTTACGCGGATTCCGTCAGCTATTACCGAAATTTCTCAAATGCTGGTGCAAGATGCCTGATAAATATACGATGCGTGCGGGAGTGCGTATCGCCGTAGATGTAGGCAAAGCTAGGGTAGGAGTGGCAAAAACTGATTCTCAGGGTATTTTAGCCACTCCGGTAGGTACTTTTCAGCGGGAAAAAAATGATTTTTCCACGGTTGTAGAGTTAGTAAATTCCTTACCGATATTAGAAATTTATGTAGGATTGCCTTTGAATATGGATGGTTCTGTGGGTCAATCTGCTAAAGATGCTTTACGTTGGGCAAAGCGTCTTGCTAAACGTTTACCAGAAGTGCCCATTAAAATGATTGATGAACGCTTAACTACGGTAACCGCTCATAACCAGTTGCACGAAGTGGGTAGAGCGGAAATTACACATCGGAGTGTAGTAGATCAATTGTCTGCCGTCATTATTTTAGAAAATGCATTAGACTTAGAACGTAATACGGGCACGTGCCCAGATAAGGTTTGGGAGGACTACCTATGAGCGAATTTTCTGCTAATAATCGTCGAGAACCTAGGGTTCGTCGGCGTACTGAAGTTCCGCGTCCGCATCTGGTTTCGCAACCCGAAATCAAATCATTTAATAAGTCCCCGAATAAAAAATTTTATAAGCTAGCGTTGTTAATTTTTGCAATAACTATGGCAATTTTCTTAATTTTGGGTCTATTTAATATTTTTTCTGCTAAAAATCCGACCGATTATAAAGAACTAGGCACTAAAGAAGTAATTATAAATATTCCAAAAGGTGCAGATGGTAGTGAAATAGCGCAAATATTATTTGATAATAAGGTTGTGGCATCACCCGAAGCATTTAGTACGGCTTTTGCTGCTGATTCGCGTTCCCGTTCAATTCAATTTGGTCATTATCGGTTAAAAGAACATATGCCGGCAATTAAAGCCTTGGCAGCTTTACTAGATCCAGCCAATAGGGCAGAAATCAAAGTAACTATTCCCGAAGGTTTTACTAAAAAGCAAGTATTTGCGCGTTTATCTAAAATGTTAGAAATAGATATAGCGGATTTAGAGACGGCTGCTAAAGATACTAATGCTATTGGTTTGCCTCCGGAAGCAAAAGGTAATGTGGAAGGATGGCTTGCTCCGCTTACCTATGAATTTGCACCCGGAATAAAAGCTACTGAAGTTTTAAAGATTGTTATTGCTCCGCGAGTAAAAGAATTAGAAAATTTAGATTTACCACGTGATAAATGGGAACGGCAGTTAATAGTAGCTTCTTTAATTGAACGTGAAGTTAATTGGGAAGATCACTATGGGAAAGTGGCTCGGGTTATTGAAAACCGTTTAGTAGATAAAAGTGAAGTTCATGGTTATCTGCAACTGGACTCCACGGTAATGTATGGTTTAGGAAAGAATTTTGGTGTGCCGAATGGTGCGGAATTAAAATCGGATACTCCCTATAACACCTATAAACATGCTGGTTTGCCACCTGCACCTATAAGCAATCCGGGGCATAAGGCATTAAAAGCTACTATAAATCCACCTAAAGGTGATTGGCTTTATTTTGTGACCGTTAATTTGGATAGCGGAGAAACTAAATTTAGTAAAACTTTAAAAGAGCATAATAAAAATGTTGAATTATTAAGAACTTGGTTAAAAGAAAATAAAGACGATGAGTAATTTGGCAGGAGCGGTAATCGGAGATCCAATTTCACATTCCCTTTCACCACTTTTGCATTTAGCAGGATCCCAGTTTTCTGAATTTCATAAAATAGTAGTATCAGCAGGTCAGTTGCAAAATTTTTTAGATAATACCAATAATTTAGTTGGTTTGTCTGTAACTATGCCGTTAAAAACGGAAGCAGCCCGATGTGTGGATATGGCAGATGGTTTAGCTAAAACCCTTGGGGTTGTAAATACAATTGTTTTTCAACCCACGGGAAATTCACGGCTGGTTATCGGTTTTAATACGGATGTTGCCGGCATTGTGAACGCCATTTGCGAAGGAGCTAGTAACACTGATTTTTCTCGGGCAGTAATTTTAGGTTCAGGTGCAACAGCAACTTCAGCCTTGGCAGCTTTACGACAATTACATATTGCCGATATTGCCGTTTGTGCACGGCGTATTGCAGGTACGGGAATATATAAAGCTGCACATAAACTTAATTTAGATATTTCTACCTATCCTTTAAGTCAAGCCAGTGAAGTTATTGCTACTGCAGATTTAGTTATTTCTACTTTGCCAGCCGGGGTGGCGGATAATATTGCCTCCGATTTAACCACTTTAGAGCTAGCACAAAAAACCTTACTGGACGTGATCTATGAACCTCGTAATACCGCATTAAATAAGGTGTTTAACAAATCGGGTGCAACGATTATTCCAGGGTGGTTGATGCTACTACATCAAGCCGTGGATCAATCTCGTATCTTTACCGGGAGCCAACCGAATATAGCACGAATGCGTGCGGCATTATTGCAAGAACTAAAACTAGATATACACTAATTCCGCTTTATTTGTGGAAAAGAAAAATTTTATTTATAAATTTTTTTATTCTAAAATATGCGTAATTATCAACGAAAAATAAAAGATTTAAATTTTCCCATTATTATTTTGGGAGCAAGTATATTAACTTTACTAACCAGTATTACACTGAGGGTTACGGGTTATACTTGGTTTTGGGTATTTTTATTTGGAATAGGATTTTTTCCACTTTTTATAAATGCGTTTATTGATTTACATATTCGCTCTTTATTGGTGTTGCTAACTAATATTAGCTTCTTTATTTACTGTGTGTTGCTTCCCGTGGGATTTTATTTTGCATATTACACGGTGGATATGTTTATTCGTACGCTGTTGCTTAGTTGTGGGTGGGCTATATTTTTAATTTTTCTTGCAAGGTTTAGTCAAGGACTTGGTAGGGGAGATATTAGATTATTTTTCGTATTAAGTTTATATACTGGCGTTTATGTATATACCAATATATTTTGGGGAATTTTTCTATCGTTTTTTCTTTCTGTAATAATATTTTTTACTTTAAAAATTTTTAATTTGCAGATACGAAATTTACCTATGGCCCCCTGTATTATATTGGCTTTTATCGGGAGTTTATTTCTTAGTTCACCGACGTTTAAGTTAATTTAGTATGTATTACGATTCTTATATAGCGTGTAGGTTTTAATTTTTAATGGCATAATGCAATTATGATACGTTGGAGCACAGCAGGAGAATCACACGGCGCGGCTTTAATTGCCCTATTTGAGGGAATGCCTGCGGGAGTAAAAATAACTTCCGCGGAAATAGAAACCGCTTTATTTCGTCGCCGTCAAGGATATGGGCGAGGTGCTCGCCAAAAGTTTGAACGTGATGAATTGCGGGTGCTTTCCGGTGTGCGACATGGAGAAACTTTGGGTGCTCCGATTGCTTTAGAAATTAAAAATTCTGAATGGGAAAAATGGAATGTGGTAATGAATCCAGATCCAGTTCCGAATAGTTCTTTAAATATTGATGCGGGGACGGGTGATGAGCGGGAAATAGCACGTAATAAACCTTTAACTCGCCCGCGTCCCGGTCATGCAGATTTAGTGGGCATGAATAAGTATGGATTTTCGGATGCTCGTCCGGTATTAGAGCGTGCGTCAGCGCGGGAAACTGCAGCTCGGGTAGCCTTAGGGCAGTTAGCAAAAAACCTATTGCAACAGGCTTGTGGTATTGAGATTATTTCCCACGTTGTGCAAGTGGGTACGGTTAAACGCACGTTACAAGATCTGCCAACTCCTAATGATGCACAAAGTTTAGATTCTTCTCCGGTGCGTACCCTTGATCAACAGTTAGAACGAGCATTGATAGCGGAAATTGATATCGCAAAAAAGGAAGCCGATACTTTAGGCGGGGTAGTAGAAGTTGTTGCGTGGGGTGTTCCTGCGGGTTTAGGTACTTATACGATTAACGAAATGCGTCTTGACGCACGGCTTAGCGCTGCTTTGATGTCTATTCAAGCAGTTAAAGGCGTGGAAATTGGCGATGGTTTTCAGGTTGCTCAGCTACGGGGTAGTCAGGCGCACGATGAAATTTTTAGTACTGTAAATGGTATTCAACGTATTACTAACCATGCTGGTGGGGTAGAAGGCGGAATGTCAAATGGGCAACCGATAGTGGCACGCGTTGCTTTTAAACCGATTTCTACGGTACCGAAAGCATTAAGAACCGTAGATACAGAAACCGGAGAAAGTACTACGGCATTACATCAGCGTTCCGATACTACAGCAGTAGTTCCAGGTGCGGTTATTACCGAAGCGATGATGGCATTAGTATTAGCACAAACGGTAGTAGAAAAATTTGGTGGGGATACGTTAGCAGAAATTAAACGTAATTATGAAAATTGGCAAAATAGCATTCCGCAGGTGCGTCAATAATGTCTCCTAAAGCAGTTTTTATTGGTATGCCCGGGGTGGGTAAATCCAGTGTAGGGCGAATGCTCGCACAAATTCTTAATGTACCTTTTGCTGATTCGGATATTTTAATTAAAAATCATGAAAAAGCAGGAATTGAACGTATTTTTGCTACTAAAGGTGAAACCTATTTTCGGCAGCTGGAAGAAAAAATTATTTTAGAAAATTTAGCAGAATTTTCTGGGGTTTTGTCATTAGGTGGAGGTGCGGTTGATAATCCACGTATTCGTTCTGCGCTTTTAGAGCAAAAAGTATTTCTAATCGATACCAGCGATGAAATTTTACTTAAACGAATTACTAATTCTCGCGTGGTACGTCCTTTGCTTAAAGACCAGCCAGAACAGCGCATTAAAGAATTACGAAAAAAAAGAATGCCTCTATATTATGAGGTCTCTAAATATACTTTAATTTCAGATAATCGCCGGGCAAATCATTTAGCCTTAGATGCTGCGGCAATTTTGACAGATGAAATTAAAGAGATTCAAGTATCTGGAGATTCACCCTATAAGGTGGTTGTAGGTAATAATTTATCAGCACAAATAGTGAATACCGCCCAGCCTTATCAATCTGTTCTTTTACTACATGATGGCGCGGTAAAGACGTATACACAACACTTAAAATCAGCTTTACTCGGGTGCGAAAAAAGCGTTTATAGCTATGAGTTACCTAGCGGAGAAGCGGCAAAAGATTTATCCGTAGTTACTAAAATTTGGGATTTTGCTGGAGACAATCACCTTGGACGAGACGCGGTAATTTTAGCTATCGGTGGGGGTACTACTACCGATGTTGCGGGTTTTGTGGCATCTACTTGGTTACGTGGTATTCCCATTATTCAAGTACCTACTACGCTTTTAGCTATGGTAGATGCGGCCATTGGGGGGAAAACTGGAATAAATACCAAGAGTGGGAAAAACTTAGTAGGCACTTTTTATCCACCTTTAGCTGTTTTTTGTGTAATGCCCCTACTAGATACTTTACCGATAGCAGATTTACGTGCGGGATTAGCAGAAATTATTAAATGTGGGTTTATTGGTTGTAAGGAAATTTTAGATTTAATGGTTGAAGCCCGTATTCCTTTAATGCAAGATCGAGTGCGTTTAATGCGGTTAATTGAATTGGCAATAAAGTTAAAAGCTAAGGTAGTTTCACAAGACTTAAAAGAATCTGGTTTACGGGAAATTTTAAATTATGGGCATACTTTAGCGCATGCAATTGAAAAAAATGAAAATTATGCTTTTAGACATGGGGAAGCTGTGGCAATTGGGTGCGTATTTGCTGCTGCTTTAGCAGAATACGAAGGTATTGCGGTAAAAGGTATCTTAGAAATGCATAAAAGTATATTTGCAAATGCAGGTTTGCCAATTTCTTATTCTCGAGGGCAACGCGAAGAACTTTTAGCATTTATGCGTTCGGATAAAAAAGTACGAGCAGATTTACTACGGTTTGTGGTATTAAGTTCATTAGAAAACCCGCTTGTGCATACCCCTTCAATCGCCGCTTTGAATTATGCTTTTGATGTAATTGGAATACGATGAATCTATTGCTGGTAGGATCTCCAGGAACGGGAAAAACGGCTATTGCTTACGAATTGCAACAACTGGGCTGGCAAGCTGCCGATATTACCCAAATTTTAGCGAAACAGGGCATATCGGATAAAGACTTTACTTTGCGGGAAAAAACCGAATATTTGCATCAAAAAGAAATCGCAGTAGCCATGCTGTTATTACAGGATATTACCGATAATAATCTTTCACAGCGGGTTATCGCACTGCCGTCAGCTATTTTTAATAATGTAGATGATTTAGCAGATAGTAAGTTATACCTAACCATTAGAACCTTACAAATGCAGGACAAGCTAAAAGTAGTGCAATTAAATGCGGAACTTAGTAAGTTGATTGCGCGTAATGGCCTAATGGGAGCGCGGTGGGCATTTGTTATGCCACGCCGTATTTTTCGCGAATTGCATACTGCTCAAAGTGCACTATATGCAAGTTTTGCTGATTTTAGTTATGACACTACGCAAGTAGAAAGTAAGCAAGCTGCTAGCGATATTTTACAACAAATTGATGATTTGAGTTAAGCGCCCCTCATTTTATAAAAATATTCGGTCTGGAACGTAGTAATTGCTATTCTTATTTATGGAATTTAGTCACTTCTAGTTAAGGAATAATATGGCTACTACGAATGAATTAAAAAATGGCATGGTTTTAAAGATTGATAACCAGCTTTGGCAGGTTGTGGAATTTCAACATGTAAAGCCGGGTAAAGGTCCTGCTTTTGTTCGTACTAAGCTAAAGAATGTGCTTTCTGGTAAGAATGTTGATAAGACTTTTAATGCGGGAGTTAAGGTAGAAACCGCAACCGTTGATCGTCGTGATATGCAGTATCTATACAATGATGGCGAAGATTTTATTTTTATGGATTTGGAAACTTACGAACAGCTTCCAATTTCTGCAGAAGTTATTGGTGATGCTAAGAACTTTATGCTAGAAAACCAAAATGTAGTAGTAGCTACGAACGAAGGCGTAGTACTTTTTGTAGAGTTACCTTCTTCGGTGGTATTGGAAGTAACGCATACCGAACCGGGTTTACAGGGTGATCGCTCTAATGCTGGAACTAAACCAGCTACTTTGGAAACCGGTTATGAAATCCAAGTTCCTCTATTCCTTGAAGAGGGTGTAAAGATTAAAGTTGATACCCGTACGGGCGAATACGTTAATCGCGCTTAATAGAAAGCTATTTCGTGAGCGGTAAACAGCGATTTAATAAAAAACGCAAAGGACGTTCTCTGCAACGGCAAAGAGCTTTAGATATACTTTTTGAAGCTGATACTAAAGATTTAGCAGTTGTAGACATTCCTTCGCTTTTAGCGGAGCGTCAAGAAATTTCCACGGCACAGCAGCCAATAGGTGAATATGGTATTTCTATTGTGCAAAATTATGTGGAATATGCGGATGATATTGACTCTATGATTGAAGCAGCGTCCGTATCGTGGGCAATCTTGCGTATGGGATTAGTAGATCGCAACCTGTTACGTATTGGAGCTACCGAATATATGTATATGGGAATTGAACTTCCTATAGTTATTCACGAAATTACCGCTTTAGCTCGGGATTTATCTTCTGATAAAGCAGTTAGCTTCATAATGGGTATTCTAAATCGGATAGGTGAAATCCGTGATTTGGAAACATCAGGTAATTTAGAAAATAACGCTTAGTACATATTTTTGCAAACCACACAGGACCTTCGTTGTATATGTGTCACCTGTACCATATAATAGTATCGGTCTAAAAATATTTTGCCATTGTGTGCATATTTTTGACGGTTAAAAATGCAACGATGCATTTCCCTACAAGGAGGTTAGTAATGGTTCTTCCAACCCTTACCGCAGAACAGCGTAAAGCAGCTCTGGAAAAGGCTGCTAAGGTACGTCGTGAGCGTGCTGAACTTAAAAAACAATTAAAAGAAGGAAAACTGAAGCTTTCGGAAGTTATTAAGCGTGGCAAGACTGATGATATTGCCGGTAAACTTAAGGTTTCTGCGCTTTTGACTTCTATGCCTGGTATCGGTCAAGCTAAAGCCAATGCGATTATGGAAAAGATTGGTATTTCCGAATCACGTCGTGTTGCAGGTCTTGGACCACATCAAGTAAAAGCACTTGTAGAATTATTCAAGTAATTTTATAAAAATGTGCCAAACTCGTTTTGAGTTTGGCACATTTTTTATGCAATTATATTCTTATGTATAAATGTGCTCCTAATGTTTATGTGATTTGTGGACCTACTGCTGTTGGTAAAGGTACCGTAATTCGCGAAATTTTAACGCAATGTGAAAATATTTGGCTTTCAGTTTCCGCTACCACTCGTAGTCCGCGTCCGGGTGAAATAAATGGCAAAGATTATTTCTTTGTTACAGATACCCAATTTATTGAAATGATAGAACAAAATAATATGTTGGAGTGGGCCGTAGTGCATAAAAAACATCGTTATGGCACGCCAGCACCCGCAGTTAATGAAGCGTTAATATCTGGAAAAACCGTAATTTTAGAAGTGGATATTGCCGGTGCACGGCAAATTCGTAAATCACTGCCTGACGCAACACAAATTTTTATTGCACCGCCATCTTGGGCAGACTTAGAATCACGTTTACGGGGGCGTGGCACTGAAGCGCCAGTAGAACAGGAACGTCGTTTAGAAACTGCACGCGTTGAAATGCAAGCTCAAAATGAGTTTGATTATGTGGTTACTAATGACTCAGTGGCTAATGCCACCCGCAGAATACTGCAAATTATGCAGGCTAGCTAGTATAGTTATCGAGTGCGCACAGTGCTTTAATTTGAGAGGTATAAATGTACGGAACAGTTCCAAATCCAGAAGGTATTACCAAACCAGCAATTGACGAATTGCTAAGCAAGGTAGATTCTAAATATACGTTGGTAGTTTATGGTGCCACCCGTGCCCGACAGATTAACTCTCATCGTCAGGAAATGAGCTCTGGTAATGGCGATATTACTAACGTTGGCCCACTAGTGCCAGCCAGTCCAGAAGACAAGCCACTTTCCTTAGCATTAGAAGAATTAGTATCCGATAAATTAGAAATGACCTTGAAAAAAGAAGCCTAAAATGCAGTCTTTTACTTCTGAATCAGTAACCGAAGGGCATCCAGATAAAATTTGTGACCAAATTTCTGATTCTATTTTAGATGCAATTCTTGCACAAGATGCTTCAGCGCGAGTAGCAATTGAAACTTTAATTACTACTGGTTTAGTACACGTGGCAGGTGAAGTTACCACTTCGGCGTATGTAGAAATTCCACAAATTATACGACAGGTCATTAGCCAGATTGGTTACAACTCTTCGCATGTTGGTTTTGATGCTAAGTCTTGTGGAGTTTCAGTTTCTATTGGTGCCCAATCACCCGATATTTCTAATACGGTTACCACTTCTTTAGAAGCACGAAGTGGTGCAGAAATTGATAAACGTGATTTGCAGGGAGCTGGCGATCAGGGACTGATGTTCGGTTATGCTACGAATGAAACCGACGTGTTAATGCCTCTGCCAATTCATCTTTCACATCGTTTAGCACAGCAATTAAGTGTCGTGCGTAAGGAAAATATTATATCTGGACTGCGTCCTGATGGAAAAACTCAAGTCAGTGTTACCTATGATGATAGCGGTAAACCAGTTTCAGTAGATACCGTAGTGGTTTCCACACAACATGATGAAAATGTAACTTTAGAAGAGCTTACCCTAGCTATTAAAGAACACGTGATAGATCCAGTCTTTGCCAAAGAAATTCCGGATTTACCACATGATGATATTCAAATCTTGGTGAATCCTTCAGGTCGGTTCGTGCAAGGTGGACCAATGGCGGATGCCGGTCTTACCGGACGTAAAATTATTGTTGATACCTATGGGGGTATGGCTCGTCATGGAGGCGGTGCTTTTTCTGGTAAAGATCCTTCTAAGGTTGATCGTAGTGCTGCTTATGCGGCTCGCTGGGTAGCAAAGAACGTGGTAGCTGCGGAACTTGCACAACGTTGTGAAGTGCAAATAGCCTATGCGATTGGTAGAGCACATCCGGTATCTATTCGTGTTGATACGTTCGGTACAGAAAATTATCCAATAGAAAAAATTGTGTCCGCTGTGAAATCCGTATTTGATTTGCGTCCGGCAGCAATTATTGCGGATTTAGATTTATTACGTCCAATTTATGCCCAAACTGCTAGTTATGGTCATTTTGGTAGAGAAGAAGCCAATTTTACATGGGAACGTACCGATAAGGTTACAGCTTTGCAGGAAGCAGTTACTCGCTAACTCTTACCCATATTCTTTACTTTATGGTTCAATACATATATGACGTGTGCTTTGAATGATGAGTTATTTGATTTGCCTGAATTTGGCTATCAAGAAGAGCTTATCTCGGTTATGCCTGAATTACAGCGCTTAAATTCAAAAATTAAAGATCCGGTGGCACATTTAATTTTGGAATTACCCCTATTGCAAATGAGTCAAATTTTTGACTACGAAATCCCAGAAAAATTTGCAGATTTGGTTCCTGGTTCGCGAGTTGTAGTACAATTTGGTAGTTCTAAAGTACACGGTTATGTTATTTCTCGTTCTGCCAATACTCACTATCGACAGCTAAAACCAATTCTAAAAGTTATTTCTCAGGTTCCGGTATTAACTCCAGATATATACGCATTACTTAATGCGGTTTCTGAACAAACTGCTACGCCTTTAGCAGATGGTTTACGCTTAGCTATTCCCAAACGCCATGCGCGCACCGAACGAGAGTTTGAAAAATTTTCTTTACCTAAGTTTCCAAATTGGACGCCCGAAATAGATCTAACACAATGGTCTGAATATGAAAATGGAAAAGAACTAATAGCAGATATTGGAACTAAAAATTCACATACTCATAGCACCCATTTACTTCCGCATGCCGATATAGCACAAATGCTTTCTGCGCCATTACGAAAAATCTTAGCAACTAATCAAAGTGCTTTAGTTTTGGTACCCCAACCCGCGGTTGCCTATGAACTAGCAGATAAATTAGCTAAATTATTACCTGAAGAACCACAGGTCGTAATTACCGCCCAGGACTTACCCGAGGTACGGTATAAGAAATTTTTAAAAGTACTGTATGGGCATACAAGGTTAGTTATTGGTACGCGTTCTGCCGTTTGGCTTCCATTACAAAATTTAGGTTTAATAACTATTATTGATGATGCACATGCGGCCTTTAATGAACTACGTAGTCCCTATTTGCACGTGCGCGATATTTGTCAAAAAAGACAAAAAATTAGTAAGACTCAAATTTTATTTCTTAACAAAGCTCCCAGCATTGGGGCATATACACAAGTTGTAGCCAGTTCTGGATTGATTGTTTCAGCTCCAGTTAGTTTACGTCGTACTTTAGTTCCTCAAATTTTTAGCGCTAATAGCGTGGCTTATGAGAATGCGCCGTGGGCACGTATGCCTGATTCCGTTTTTTCTATTATTCGGGAGGGATTAACTCGGGGCTCAGTTTTATTAGTCGTGCCAAATTCGGGATATATTCCAATGTTGGCTTGCAAAGATTGTAATACTTTAGCAAAATGTCCTCACTGTATGGGAACCTTACAAATTGTTGCACAAAACGATCCGCCCAAATGTGGACGCTGTAATAGCGTATTTACTCATTTCCAATGTGCGGAATGTACTGGTCAGCTACTTAAAGCGATACGTATAGGTTCACATCGCACCGCACAAGAAATTGGACGAGCATTTCCGAAAGTTAATGTGCAAATCGCTAATGCTAATAAAGAAAATTCCAGTTTAATTCAAGGGGCAAAAATTGTTGTTGCCACACCGGGTATGGAGCCATTAGCTAAAGATAAATATGCCGCAGCGGTAATCTTAGATGCTGGTTATTTATTAAATTCTGCTAGTTTAGAAACGGAAATGTATTTTTATCGAGCGCTAGGCAGAGTTGCTAGTAAAGTACGTTCACGAAAAGATGCGGGGAAAGTTCTTATTGTAGGTGATGTGCCCAATTCTATAATTGAAATTATTGGACGTTGGGAATTTAGTAGATGGGAATCCGCACAGTATCAAGAACGGACAGAAATAGGTTTACCTCCCGTAGCATATTGGTATGAACTAAATGGTGATTGGGAAGAAATTAAAGCATTTTTGGGACTGTTAAAAGCAAATATGTTAAGTACTAATGCGCAGTTCGTACCTTTAGAAACTCTTATTGATGGGGGAGTACATGAGGTAATTCCCGAAATTTCATTACTGGGTCCAAACTTTCATACAGATAACCAAGCGACCCTTTATTTACACTTAATAAATAAAGAAACCGGTGTAAAAGTCCTCAATGAAACTATGCGTGAAGCTTTGGTTAAAGGTATTGTAAAAAAAATGCGAGTGCGATTTAATCCTCAATTATAATTTTTCCGCTATTAGTTTTTCTCGCATAGAATAGAACTATGCGTATTATTTTTGCCGGTACTCCCGATACTGCCATTCCTACCTTTGAAGCAGTGTGTACTAAACACGAGGTGGTAGCAGTATTAACGCGCGCGCCAGCAAAAGTGGGCAGAAAAAGAATACTCACCAATTCTCCAATACACGAATATGCTTTAGCTAAAGGAATTCCAGTTTTAACCCCGTATTCACTCAAAGATGCGGAGGTGCAAGCAGAAATTAGTGCCTATAAAGCAGATGCGGTAGTAGTGGTCGCCTACGGTATGCTAATTCCACAAGATTTATTACAAGTTACTAAATTTGGCTGGTTTAATCTACATTTTTCGCTTTTACCAAAATGGCGCGGAGCGGCTCCCGTGCAAGCTGCGATAGCCAATGGGGAGAAAGTTACCGGCACAACGGTTTTTCGTATAGATGCTGGCTTAGATACTGGGGATATCGTCAATATAATGCAATATCCAATTTCCCCTGCTCAAACCGCTAGTGAAGTGCTTGCCCAGTTAGCTCTATCTGGAGCGCAACAAGTTTTGCAGGTATTAGCTGATTTGGAAAATGGAGTAGCTGATTTTAGTCCGCAGGTGGGTACACCCACACATGCTCCACGCTTATGTGGGGCAGATGCGCAAATTGTGTGGAATGAGCTTGCTCCCAAGGTACAAGCTCGTATTCATGCCTATATTAACGAACCCGGCTCTTGGACACGTTTTGGTAAACAACGTATTAAACTTGGTAAAGTCATTCCTACCACTGAAGAATTACCCCCGGGACAAATTGCCGTAATTGATAACCGAGTTTTAGTAGGCACGCTATCGCAGGCATTAGAGTTGAGTACGGTAATTCCCGAAGGAAAAAAGGAAATGTTAGCAATAGCTTGGGCACGTGGTATAAAAACTGATATGCCCACTTTTGAACTGGTTGAAGCGTAATGAGTGAAAATAGACCAAAAAATTGGAAACCGGGGCGAGGGCGTAGTGACCGTGCCCGACTAGTAGCTTATCGGGTGTTATTAAAGGTTATTGAAGATGACGCTTATGCAAATTTACTACTACCTAAAGAATTAACGCGTGGTAATTTTAATAAACAGGATGCAAGTTATGCCACGAATTTATGCTATGGAACTTTACGTTTGCAAAGTCGTTGGGACTATATTATTTCTCAGTGTACGCAAGGGCGTGATATTAGTGAATTGGATCCAGAAGTACGCGTTATTTTACGACTGGGTGCCCACCAACTTTTAGCTCTACAAACTCCCGCTTATGCGGTTATATACGAAATGGTGCAACTTGCACGAAATGAGCTAGGTAGCGGAGCTTCGGGATTTATAAATGCGGTATTAAGACGCATTAGCGAACGTTCTTTACGACAGTGGCGTGATCTTATTGCTACTAAATGCGGTGGAGTTTCTACAATTAAATTTATTGCAATTTGGTTTTCGCATCCAGAGTGGATAGTTCGTGCTTTTGTTAAATCCCTGTTAGCCAATGGGCGAACTGGAAAAGATTTAGTGGCGGTATTAAAAGCTAATAATGAACCGGCAGATGTAGCTTTGGTTGCTCGCAATATATCGCTAATAGAGTTGGCTGCTGATATAGAGCGCGGAAAAATGGCTTCTGCACCCGGTAAATTAGTTAATTCAGCACTACTTCTTAAAGGTGGTGATCCACATCGAGTATTTGCGGTACAAGATCGTTTAGCGGGTGTACAAGATGAAGGCTCACAACTAGTAGCCAAAGTTGTAGCAAATGCACCCCTTAGTGGAGCTGATAAGCTTTGGTTAGATATGTGCGCTGGTCCGGGTGGAAAAACCGCGACTATGGCTACTCTAGCTGCCCGTCGGGGTGCTACCATCAATGCTAATGAACTACATGCACATAGATTAAAACTGGTTGCTAAAGCGGTAGAGCCTTGGGGGGATTTAGTAGCGTTACGTGAAGGTGATGGACGTGAACTAGGTGTACAAGAAAACAATATTTATGATCGTATTTTAGTGGATGCTCCGTGTAGTGGAATTGGATCTTTACGTAGACGTCCCGAATCTAGGTGGCGAAAAAATCCACAAGATTTATTAGAACTAACTTCTTTACAGTATGAACTTTTAGAGTCTGCCTGGAAAGCGGTACGTAATGGCGGAATTATTGGGTATTCTACCTGTTCACCACATTTGAAAGAAACCCGCGATATTGTAGAAAAATTTTTGCGGGCACATCCACAAGCAGAATTACTAGATACGCCTAAGATTGCAAATAGTCAAAGTCTTAGTGACATTACAGGTGTTGATAAACATTTACAGCTTTGGCCAGATTTACATAATGCCGATGCAATGTATTTAGCATTGATTCGTAAAAATAATTAACTGCTTACTTAAAAACTGTTAAGATATTGATGTGAATATGCGAATAAATCCTTCAATTCTTAATTGCGATTTTTCCGATCTTAAAGGTGAGCTAGGAAAAATCTCTAATGCCGACTGGGCACATATTGATGTTATGGACGGACATTTTGTACCAAATCTTACTATGGGAGTTCCCATTGTAGAATCCATTGCGCGAGTTTCTCCAATTCCTTTGGATTGCCACCTAATGATTGAAAATCCTGATGTGTGGGCACCGCAATATGTTGAAGCGGGTGGCGCTTCTGTTACTTTTCATGCCGAAGCTGCCACAGCTCCACTACGCCTTGCTCGTGAGTTGCGAAAAATGGGTGCCCGTGCGGGTTTAGCAATACGCCCTGCAACTTCTATTGAACCGTATCTTGATATTCTTAATGAATTCGATATGCTCCTCATTATGACCGTCGAACCCGGTTTTGGTGGGCAGTCGTTTATTGACACTATGATGCCGAAAGTACAACGAACACGAGAGGCAGTGGCAAAAGCTGGTTTAGACGTGTGGATTCAAGTAGATGGTGGAATTTCACGGGATACTATTGAAATTGCGGCTGCAGCAGGTGCAGATACGTTTGTGGCAGGTTCTGCTGTTTATAAAGCTCCTGACGCCTATGCAGAAGTTGAACATTTACGAACTTTAGCTAATAAGCATTGCCATTAAATTAAATACGGTTATACTGGTAGTGTACGATAAGTGCTCCAGGGTCAGTGTAAGTCTGAACCGGCGGTGATAGTCCGCGACCCGTAACGTAAGTTCCGGTTGAAAAGGTGAAATTCCTTTACCGACGGTTAAAGTCCGGATGGGAGGCGCACTATTGTGGAATGTTTGCGCATTCCACTTTATTACGTGTTTTCTGGTGCCTTATAATGCCTAGTCCAGAAAGCACTAACATGCAGAAACTAAAATGGTTTGCTCCAATTCTTTTGGGCATATTTTTAGTGTTTACATGGTTTTTGGTTACGCATTATGGGTTGGTAAGCGAATATTTTTTGCCACGTCCCGAAACCGTAATTGGTAATTTAATTACTAATTTTAGTGGGGTTTTAGCACCTGCTTTACTACAAACTTTGCAAGAAACTCTAGCGGGTTGTTTGTTTGCAGTAATAGTGGGAATTCCGTTAGGATTTGCTATTGCGCATTCTAAAATTATTAGCCTTTCTATTGAACCCTATTTAGCAGCTTCCCAAGCTATTCCAGCTATTGCCATTGCTCCGTTACTGGTAATTTGGCTCGGATACGGTACGTTCTCCATTGTTGTACTGTGTGCAATAATGGTTATTTTTCCTATAGTTATCAATACGTCTATCGGTGTAAGAGGTATTGATAGTGACCTTATCAACGCCATGAAAATTGATGGCGGAGATACTAAAACACTACTTTTCTTTTTAGAAATTCCCTTGGCAGCTCCCTATATGCTGGCAGGATTACGGAATGGCTTTACCTTAGCTATTACTGGAGCAGTGGTAGGAGAAATGATAATTGGGGGACAAAACGGCTTGGGAATTGAGTTAATATCAGCTCAACATAATAATGATACTTCTTTAATGTTTGCCATAATTCTTTTATTAGTAATGGTAGCAGTGGGAATTTATTTTATTATTCGTACTTTTGAATCAAATCTAAATAGATGGGTAAAATAATGAAAAAATATTTCACAATATTAGTGACGGCACTGCTTACTTTTAGCGCCTGTTCTGCTAGTACTACCTCCGATATGGATACTAAATCAGTAGCGGAAAAATCTACCGTAGTAGGATTAACCTATATTCCAGATATTCAATTTTTCCCCATATATGTGGCACAGGAACAAGGTTATTTTGCTAAACAGGGTATAAACGTGAGCATTAGACATCACGGAGCACAAGAAAGTCTGTTTGGAGCTTTAGAAAACGGCACTGAAGACATTGTTTTTGCTGGCGGTGATGAAATGTTACAGGCTAATTCGGCAGGAATACCGGTAGTAAATTGGGCCACCATGTATCAGCAATATCCAGTAACTTTAATTGTGCCCGAAAACTCAACTATAAAAAGCTGGGCAGATTTAACTGGTAAAAAAGTAGGAATACCGGGCCCGTACGGGGAAAATTATTATGCTTTATTAGCGGGAATAAAAAAATATCAACTTAATAATCAAGTGGAAGTGCAACATATTGGTTATACGCAAACCACCGCTTTGGCAACGCAAAAAGTTGATGCGGTAGTAGGTTTCAAAAATAATGATGTAGTTACGTTAAATCAAGCCGGTATAAAGGTACGAAGTATTCCCGTATCTTTTACAGGGGAAGAACCTTTGGTAGGAGTCGGATTTGGCTCTTTACAAAATTCTTTAAAAGATAACACAAAAGTAGCTACCTATACTCGTTTTTTAGTAGCAATTGAAGAAGCAGTAAAATTTGCGAGTACCCATGAAGCAGAAACCCTAGATATTGCTAGTAAATATGTGTCCTCTTTGAAAGACACTAAACAGCGTGAGGTGGCACGTAAAGTATTAGCCGAAACCTTAAAACTTTATACTCCAAATAAACCCAATATGAAATTTGGGGAACAAGATATTTCTAAATGGAATAATATGTATGATTTTTTACAAGAGGCAAATTTATTAGAAGGTAAAATATCTCCTGAGGTTACTTATAGTAATAAGGTTCTTAAACAACGAAATAAAATTCTGAAAATTTCCTAAATAGTTTAGAATAAAGTCATGAAAAATTTTGAATCTTTGTTTGCAGAACTACAGCAAAAAGCAAGTGAACGTCCCGAAAATTCGGGAACGGTACGAGAACTTGATGCGGGTATCCATAATATTGGGAAAAAAATTGCTGAAGAAGCCGGGGAAGTATGGATTGCCGCCGAATATCAAAGTGATGCCGAACTGTCAGAAGAAATCTCACAATTGCTATATCATTTGCAGGTAATGATGATTGCCCGTAATCTTAGCCTAGACGATATTTATAAATATTTATAAGGAAAAACATGTTGCGTATAGCCATCCCTAATAAAGGTGCTTTATCCCAACCAGCATCACAAATGCTAGTAGAAGCCGGATATAAACAACGACGTGAAAGTCGCGAACTGGTTTTAATTGATCGGGATAATGACGTTGAATTTTTCTTTATTCGCCCCCGTGATGTTGCGGTATATGTGGGTGCTGGTACCGTTGATTTAGGTATTACTGGTAGAGATTTGTTACTTGATTCAGGTGCACATGCAATTGAACATTTACCGTTAGGCTTTGCGCGTTCCACGTTTAGATTTGCGGCAGCGGTAAATACTGCCACAAAAATTGCCGATTTAGCTGGAAAACGAATTGCAACTTCATACGACAATTTATTAAAAGATTATTTACAAAAAAATAATCTTAATGCACAGGTAGTGCATTTAGATGGAGCTGTTGAATCGTCGGTAAAATTAGGAATTGCAGATGCAATTGCCGATGTAGTAGAAACTGGATCTACGATCCAAGCAGCAGGATTGCAAATTTTTGGCGAACCACTCCTTAAATCAGAAGCAGTGTTAATTCGTAATGCCGATGCACAAATTGCTCCCGAATTAGATATTTTAACCGGTAGGCTTAATGGAGTGATTACTGCCCGTAATTACGTTTTAGTAGATTTTGACTGTCGGCAAGAGATACTGGCACAAGCCGTTGAGCTTACTCCGGGTATTCAGTCACCTACAATTTCTCCACTGCACGACAAAGAATGGTCAGCTGTGCGTTCTATGGTGCCGAAAAAAGATATGAACCGTATTATGGATCAGCTACACGCTTTAGGTGCTAAAGGAATTATCGTAACACCAATTATTACTTCGCGGGTTTAAGGTTTACCGCGTATTTGCCCGCCACAAAAGCAGCAATAAACGCAAGCGGGTCTGTATCAAGATTACGACGCATAGTAGATAGGGAATAAGGGCAGTCACGTAACTTCGTTAAAGCGTCTGCTGAAGTTACTGCTACTGGGTGAATATTATTTTTTTCTCCCAACGTATTTAGCTGTGCCTGCACAGTAGTAGCAAGTTCACTGGTAATACATTCTAAAGATTCTAGCTGGGGAACAGGGAAGTGGCAGGGTACGTGCACAATATCTGCTAAAATCCGTAAGGTATGATGAGAAATTCCATAATGTCTTTCTCGCAAATCTCCATTAGACATACGCGCGGCCGCGATGGGCACACCTTGTAAAATTCCGGCTGCATTTAATACTTCACCAATTTGCGTACCAGAAAAACCCCATTTAGTGCCGGTGCCAAGATTACCTGGACCTTGTGTTACAATAGCATAATCAGCTTCTAAGACGTGTTTAGCAGCAAGTAGCGCGGTATAAATATTTACTGCTTCTAAATCACCACCAAAGGCTTGTCCACAACTAATTACTCCAGTAAGTGCATTATGAGCTTTAAGTTGTGCAATTAGTTGGGAAAACCAAACCGGCAGTGCGCCACCGTCGGTCATAATATAGGTGATTTTTGCATCGGGTTGTTGCGTATATATTCCGTGTACTATTGCGGGCAAAGCAGAATGCAGATCAGTAGCAATAACGGGCATACCCAAAATACTATCTGCTTCAGCTAATTGGGTATGGAATGGTGAGTCCTGTTCATCTACGCCCTGTATCATAAACTGACTAGGAGTATAGCGTGCCTTTACTAAATGCCCAATCTGCGGGGGAGGATCAGCTGGAAGTCGCTCCGGAATAGCTACTATTAACAAATAGCCACCCGTTCCTAAGTTTTTTTCCACTGCGGCTGCAGATAATAATACTTCCTCAGTAACCTGTGGTATTCCTACCATATTGTGGTAAGCCAGAGCTTTCCCACTACGTCCGTCCGCTAGCTGTACTTCGTATTCACTAGCAGCACCCCAGGTTTTTAGATGCTTAATAATTTTTCCGCGTCGCCAAATAATCACATATCTAGTTTAACGGTATAAAATAGCAATATGGTACAGGAATCCAAAACAAGTGCGGCACAGCGACGACTAGATATTTTAATGCAACTACAAAAAGCTCCTGCTACTACCGAGCAGTTATTAAATCTACCCGTTTATAAAATGCAAGATAAAAGCCCAGAATATATTAAAGATATTTTAGAAAAAGATCTAAAAGTGCTTCGTGACAGTGGCGAAAATATACTTTTTTCCGAAGATAATAAGTACCGTATTGTTAATACGAAACAAATTAAGGTTAGCGGATCAAATGTAGATATAACCGTTTTACGCGGATTACTTGCCGATAAGCGGATAAAAAAACCAGATGTATTGGCACAAATAGGGGTGCAAAAACTATTAGCACAGGCACAGGTAACGGCAGAAAATTCCCCCTATACAATAAGCGTACCCAGTGGAAAATATATTATGCAGATTGCTGATGCATTAGAACGAAAACAAAATTTAGAATTTGAATATGCAAAAGCAGAAGAAGAAACAATTAAAAAATATGTAGTAATGCCGTTACGAATATTCATTTTTGCTGAAGCTTTTTATTTTAGTGGCTATGAGTTTAGTATAAACGGTAACGCTACGGGTGATATGCGCAGTTATAAAGTAGATAGAATTACGGATAAACCAGAGTTAATACCCACTAAAAATATGCCGTATAAAGTTGCAGAAGAAACAATATTGGCATTTAGTAACGTAAATGCAATAGTAAGAATTCGTAAAGGTAGCTGCGTTCCCTTATTAGAAATGGCAGTAAGCAGTAGTAACGGTCATAATAAAAATGGAGAATATCTAGATTTAGAGCTACGTAACATAAAGGTTTTTGAATTATTCGATTATTTAGTTTTCTATGGTAAAGATGCTTTATTGCTAGAGCCTAAAACTTTACAAAATACCTTTACTAAGCATTTACGCCATATTGCTTCATTGGATACATTGGGAGAGAATCATGGGAAATAAACAAGAAACCGTAGATATCTCAATTTCACGTAAAATTTCTATTCTGGAGTTTTTAGCTAGAAATGGTGCATTAGAACTGGGGCAGTTGGCTAAACACTATGGATTATCTGTTCCAGCTATGCACGATGAATTACGTGAATTATTTTTAGTAGAAATTATAGAGAATGGCTCGGGCTATGCTTGCCCAATAGATATTACTTGGGAGGAAAAAGCTGATCCGCAACAAATAATTGAATTACTGTCTAAACCCAATGATAAAGAGTATCAACAACTATCTTTAGCAGAATTTATTCCAATTTTAATTGTGATAGATAATTTACTTAATTCAGTAGATGCTAATTCGGCTCAAGCTTTACAAACTTTACGAACAGAATTAGTGAAAGGCGCTGAAGAAGCTGGATATGCCGACGTTTTATGGAAAAATTATTGTGCTCCATCTCGAATTGCACACAATATAATTATTGAAGCCATTAGTAATCGTAAATTTATTACTTTTGATTATTATAAAACGACCGCAGAGCTAGTGGCTAAACCGTATTTACATACGGGTGTGCCAATTGAAATTCAGTCGGGAGAAAATCCCTTATTGCAGGTGCATACGGATCACGGTGTACGTTCTTATCGCCTAGATCGCATTAGTAATGTGCAAATTTTAGATACGGGAATTAACGTAAAAACTTTCCAAAAACTAAAACGTGAATGCCGAAAAAAACCACTAGACTTTAGTGGCACGGACGTTACCCTATATTGCGATAAAAAATTAAAATGGGTGGCAGAAATATTACCAGAGGTAACAGTAAGCTATCTTGATAATGAACTGGTGCTTTCGTTTTCTATCTCTAATATCCAGTGGTTAAAATCATTGCTAATTAAATTAGAAACTTATGTGCATTGCATCGAACCTGCGGAAATTGCAGAAGCGGTAAGCAATGAAACAACTGCATTATTACAACATTATGAGGAAAACTTATGAGCATTTTTTGGTTAATTTTTTCTGGTCTTTTTTTCTTGACTATTTATCTATTTATTTTATTAAAAGGTCTTTGGCGTTCTTTAGTTAATTTAGGAAAAGCGGGAAGTGAATTTGGTAGTGCTTTTAACCGATATGCCAGTCCACATTTAAAAGGGTACGTATCGGCAAAATCGGTTTATGAAGCTCCTGAACGAGTGGCACAAGCACGAGGACAACATAAAATGATTAAAGATATTCGTAAAAATAATCGGGATCGCCGTATGGAAAAAGCAGTTAGCCGTTGGGATAACCAAACGTTAGCTGATTACGAACGTTTTAGTCCAGAAAATCGAGAAAAAATTAAAAGACAACGTCGGTTAGCAAAAAATGGACAATAAATTAATTGTGCAAAATTTTTCTGATCAATATGCAGAAAAAGGAATTTATTTTGATGATTTTCAAAACCAAGCAATTACTGCAATAGCTAAGGGAGAAGACGTTTTAGTATGTGCCCCAACAGGTGCGGGAAAAACAATAGTTGCAGAATTTGGGGTTGAATTAGCGTTAGCACATGGGCAAAAGTGTATCTATACCGCTCCGGTTAAAGCACTTTCAAATCAAAAATATCAAGATTTAGTAGCGCGTTTAGGGGCAAATACGGTTGGGCTTTTAACCGGTGATCAAACTATAAATCGTGATGGACAAATTTTAGTAGTAACCACTGAAGTTTTACGTAATATTCTTTTTCAGCAAGATAGTTTTATTTTTGATGTTGGCTATGTCGTACTTGATGAAGTGCACTATCTTGCAGATAAAAGTCGTGGTCCGGTCTGGGAAGAAATTATTTTACAACTTCCACCTCACGTTTGTTTAATTTCCTTATCCGCAACCATTGCTAATATTGATGAATTTAGTAGCTGGTTACATGCAATTCGGGGAACTACCGCAACCGTAGTTACTACCGAACGTCCAGTACCACTTAATGAATATATTTACCATAAAGGAAAAATTTTACCTGCGCCACAAGCAATGGCACTAATCGCTAGGCAAAGCCTACCACCTGGACGTAACAAATCCCGCATAATCGCTTCACAGCGTAAAACAGTTTTGCGTACGCTGGGGGAACAACAACTATTACCCGTCATTGAATTTATTTTTTCCCGACGCGGATGTGATCGTGCCGTACAAGATTTACTTGATAGTAATGTTATTTTTACTGATAAAGAGCAGCAAAAAATTATTAAGAATGAATTAAAACAGTTACGGCGAGAATTTAATGATGAAGATGCGCGGGCAATAAAATTTCATTTTTGGGCTAAAGCTCTTACGCGAGGGTTTAGTGCACATCATGCGGGTATTTTTCCAGCTTTTAAAGAGCTTACCGAAAAATTAATGATGCAGGGGTTACTGCAGGTGGTTTATGCTACGGGCACCTTATCATTGGGAATAGATATGCCGGTGCGTAGTGTAGTTTTAGAAGATTGTATTAAATTTAATGGAGAAGATTTTAGTCAAATATCGGTAACTGAATATAAACAGCTTATTGGGCGCGCTGGTAGGCGAGGTAAAGATAGCTGTGGAAATGCAGTTATATTTAGTGCAGGTATTACGCATTCGGAACTTTTAGCAGAATATCTAGCTGGGGAAGTAGAACCTTTACAATCAGCTTTTTATCCCGCATACAATACGGTTATAAATTTAGTTAATAACTATGGACGAGAGCAGGCTCGAGAAATCATGGGTACGTCGTTTGCCCAGTACCAAAAAAATGCAGAATTAGGTGAAATTGCAGGGCGAATTACTCGTATTAAAAATTTAATTACTTTAGAAGAAAATAGATTACGTCCACTATGTTTTGCTGGGGATTTACCCAATTATTTACGTTTACGGCAAACTGCTGGACGTGCTTCTAAAGCCCAACGACGCCAAGCGCGGGCAAGTTATCGGCAAGATATTACGCAATCGTGGAAAAATGTGGAAACAGGAACGCTTTATGCTTATGCACGATACCAGGAGTTAGAATATGGGGTAGCGCTATCCGCACCTAATACTAAAGACAAATACCGATTTATAAATATTTTTGGTGACGTCATTTGGTTACGCTTAACAGATTTGAATTCACCATTACGTAAAATTACTGCTTTAGAACTTCCTTTCGGCAGATCCTTTAAACAACGTGAAGTGAGAATGGAATTTGCGGAAAATATATTTTCTACGGTAGCTGAACGTGTTGATTTAGGAATTGATCGAGATTTATTATTTTCTTGGGATCGCTTTGCCACAAAAGAAAATACGGAAATAATGGCACACGGAGTTCATTCTTGCCCAGATTTAAAAGCGCATATACGTGCGGGAGAAGAATTTTTAGCATTAGAAAAACAACTTTCTAACCTGCAATTTTTAACCGAAAAATTTAGCGAATCGGTAGCAAAAGAATATGATAAAACGTTAGCCGTGCTAACGCATATTGGTTATCTGCAAGCAGAAAAAATGGGTTTGGGAGCAGATTATTTACGTGGTATTCATAATGAATACGATTTACTTATTTCACTTTTATTGAATGAACAAATAATGATGGAGCTTAAGCCAGCCGAATTTGCTGGAATATGCGCGGTATTCGTAAGTAGAAATAATCTTAGTGGGACTGCACTTTATACGCCTGCTTTACGTGATGCTGCTAAAGCACTGGAACGTAACTATGAATATTTATCGGATTTAGAATTACGCTATGAATTAGAACTTACCCCTGAACCTAATTATGCTTTAGTAGAAGCTATACATGCGTGGGCAGCAGGAGCAGATTTAGCAACCGTGCTTAGACGCACCCGCATGGATGTAGGAGATTTTATTACTTTAAATCGGCGCTTGATAGACTTATTACAACAATTAGTAGGAATTGGTAAGGGAACTTGGGTTGCTGATAGTGCTAACCAAGCCATTACACAGTTAAAACGATGGACGTGGATATGAGAAAACAAATATTTTTTCCCTTAGCACTGCTTTATGCCGTTGCAGGGGGCTTGTTTTTTTATGCTGCTAGCGCCCCCTATGATTGGTGGGCATTAGGAATAATTGGTTTAGCATTATTGTGGACTCTAAGCACACGAAATAATGCACGGAGAGCTTTCGGTTTTGGCTTTGTTTGGGCATTTACCTATTTTTTCTTATTATTTGATTGGATAGCTATTGCTTCGGGGATGTTGCTTACGCGTATTGCTCTGGCAGTAATTCAAGCATTATTTGTAGCTACGGTGGCATTATTTTGGCATTATTTATGGAAAGTTTTTATAAGGCGTTTTCAACCAACTCAAATTTCTAATATTTTATTACTAGTAGTAGGAGCAATTTTTCCCTGGCTTGCTATGGAACAGTTACGTTCACAGTATCCGTTAGGAGGAATGCCTTGGGGAATAACCGCATTTTCGTATGTTAATTTACCAATTGCTCGTTTGGCTACTATCGGTTCTACGCAATTAGTGGGCGGATTGGTATTGAGCATTGCTATTTTCTTAGCTTTAAGCCTGTATTTTTTATTAAAATTAAAGCTATTTCCTAGTTTTGTAACCGCCTTTTTAGCTTTATTTATATTCTGTGCTCCCTTTATAGTAAGTACACATAACGTAGATGATCAGAATATAAAAGTAGCAATAGTACAGGGCAACGTACCACAGGGAACAGTTACCGGATCAAGAAGTTTGCAGGTAACCCAAAATCATGCGGAAGCTACACAAAAAATTTTAAAGGATAAACCGGACTTAATTTTATTGCCAGAATCAGCTTCGGATCGAGATATGCGCGTTGATGCAGAAGCTAAAAATTTAATATATAAAGTTAGTAGACAATCGGGGGGAGTGCCGTTGTTATTGGGCACACAAGCCTATTTTGCGAATACCCGCACTAATGATTACGTTGTCTACACCGCAAATGGCATTACGGATACCTATTCTAAACAGCATCCGGTACCTTTTGGGGAATACGTACCTTGGCGCAAAAAACTAGAACGCTTTTTCCCAGAAGTAAAGCAAATTTATATTGATATGACTCCGGGAAAAAAGCCAGCGCAAGTTAGTGTGCCCCTAAAAAATAAGACTATAAAAGTTGGAGTGCCCATTTGTTTTGAAGTTGCTTATACGAATATTGTTGCCGAGGGTATGAAAGATGCAAAATTACTGGTAGTGCCAACGAATAATGCTTCTTTTGGTCGTTCAAATGAACCGTTTCAACAGTTTGCTATGACCCGTTTTCGCGCTTTAGAACACGGTAAATCGGCAATACAGGTGTCTACTTCGGGTACTTCGGGAATGGTTTATCCAAATGGAGTAGTGTCGTATAAAAGTAAACTATTTACCGAAAACGTGCAGGTAGTTAAGGTACCCTTGCTTACAGGAACAACCTTTGCAGCCCGCACCTACATTTTACGTGAAATCTTAGTCTATATTGGAGCTGGATTTATAGTTGTATTCGTATGTTTCCAGCTCATTAAATATAAACAAAGTATGCGAAAATATAAAAAAGGTTCAAATGCTCGTAATAAGAAGAAACATAAAAAATAGAATTTGAAATTATTATTTAATTCATACTCTAATTTTATTCGTTAATAAAATTAACGAAACCACATGCATAGCATTATTCAAAACACAGAAATAACCTAATTTGTTAGATAATTTCTGTAAATATATTTAGCGATTTTTGAATAATTTACCCGCACGCAATAGTTTTAGACGTTCATCTAAGATTACCTGTAACTCTTCAGGTGAACGACGTTCTAAAAGCATATCCCAGTGCGTACGTACTGGCTTATTAGGTTTTTCTTCTTCGGTACTATTTGTTTGTCCAACTAGCGTAGCGCTGGCTCCACATTTGCATTCCCATTTCAAAGGAGCTTCAGCTTCAGAAACAAAAGTAACCATAAAGTCGTGATTATTTGTGCAGTGATATTTTTCTTCACGTCGTTCTACAAAAGCTACGCCAACATCAGATTCGAGAGAATTTGCGCCAATTTTCATTCCACGTAAAGAACGTTCTGCCATTTTGCTTCCTTAACTAATAGACTGCGTTTAATTATAGCCGATAAATATAAATCTGCATTAAAAGGTGATAAGTATAAAATAGATAAAGCCGATAATGTACATTATGTCAAATTAGCAAGGACAGTTTTGTAAGAATAAAAATTATTTATTTCTGCTATTCCCCGCTAAACCGCAGCACTCTTCTGTGCGCGACGGGCAGCGAGTTCATCTATGGCTAAAGATGTACCTTTAATAATGTTTTCTAATGGTAGTTCAGACAAAGAACCTTCAACTTCATTCCAAACTTTACCTAAAGCAATTCCAAATACGCCCTGACCGCCATTTATTAAGTCAATTACTTCATCATTAGAGCGACATAAATAAATTGAAGCGCCGTCAGACATTAACGTAATTTTAGCTAAATCATCTACCCCATAATCGGCAAGTTGATTTATGGCGGTGCGAATTTGTTGTAAAGAAACTCCGGTGTCTAAAAGTCGTTTCACAACTTTAAGTACGAGAATGTCACGGAAAGAATAAAGACGTTGAGTGCCAGAGCCTTGAGCTGAACGTACCGTAGGTGCAATCAAACCAGTGCGATCCCAATAATCTAATTGGCGATATGTAATACCTACCACACGACACACTGCTGGACCCCGACAACCAGTATGTTTACTGGAATAGTCATCACTGTGTGCAGTATTCGCATTCGCGGTGCTATCAGTCATTGCACCAACCTTCCTTTTAACAACTATATAAGCGTATTCTGCTTTGCGTCTAAACTCAACAATATCCCTTAAAGTTCTTTGGCGTGTCGCAAAGGCGTGTTTTAAGTATTACTTTAACTATCTAAATTGTACGTCTAAATCTTCAAGTAATAGAGCACGATAAAAATTAGTCATAATCTCGCTTATTTCCGCAATATTATTTAAGACTCGCTCTTTGCCCACGGGTGTATTTTTTCCAAGTTCACTAGCCATAAGATTAAGGATATTAACCCCGTGTGCATGAGCAGAATTACGTACTGCTTTTAGACTGCGAATATCCATTCCTTCGGCTTCCAACATTTGCACGTAACGCACAATATTGATTGATTGTGCCGTTAATCTCCCCCGCGAATCTGCAATTAACAAACCCGCATTAACGTAACGCTCCACGGTTGCCACACTTACGCCAGTTAAAGTTGCTAATTCACTTTTACGTAATCGCGTATTAGGATTAGGTACGGGGACGCCATTATTTAATGCCCGCAATTTACCGGGGTGTTCTTTAGTTAAATCCCCCAGATCAAGTTGTTTAAGCATTTCTTTTATATGCGGTAAAGAAATATAACGATCTCGTTGCTCAGTAAGAATAAAACGTAATCGTTCTACATCTGCAGGAGAAAAACGTCGTTGATTTGATGCGGTACGCTGTGGAACTATCAATTCCTGCGACTCAAAATAACGAATTTTAGAAGCAGCTAAAAACGGAAATTCTGCTTTTAAGGCATTGAGCACTTCCCCGATTTTTAGGGTTGGCTCATGACTTAGCTCCTGTGGCCAAGCTAGCTGAACTGCTTCTTCTTCGAGAAAATTTGCTTCAGAAATCATATTTTATAAAGCACCAAAAAAGACAAATTGATATTTTCCAATACGCACTTCATCACCATTATTGAGTTTAACTTCTTCAATAATTTTCTGATTAACGTAAGTGCCATTTAGCGACATCGTATCGCGCACATAAAAACCATCCGCTTTACGTAAAAATAAGGCGTGTTTACGAGAAACAGTAAAATCGTCTAAGAAAATTGCCGATTCAGCATTACGCCCAGCAACCGTTTCCTCACCATTAAGCAAGAACCGTGCAGAATTAGTATCGTGTTGCGAAATCAGTAGTGCTGAACCTAGGGGCAACGCTTCAATAGCTTGTAAATCTTCTGCGGTTAACTCTTTACCCGTAAATTCAGGGGGGGTGCGGGTAATAGCGGAAATTCGTGAGGTTAAAGTAACCTCTTCGTTTAATTGCGGTTGCGAATCGCCAGTAAAGTTTTCCATAACCCTCCCCTTTTATCTCGTTTCTATAACTTTATCGCAAGTCATCTCGTTTTAGAACGCGTTTCAAAAAATTACATTACTGTAATTGTGAATACTGAATTTTTAACTGTCGCCGATGGTCATCTTGGCAATCTAATATAATTTTTCGCAAGGCCGCAGGATGTTCAGCGTTTAGCCAGTTATCAGCCTCTAACATCACATCATTAGGCATGTTGAAATTAGCTTCTGTTAAATCAAAATTTGGATAAAGACCATAAATTAGTCGCTGTGCAATTTCTTGCGAATAACGTTCCCAAATTTCATCAATTACCGCAAAATAATTCGGGAATACTCGTTTTGCTTCCGCATTGTGTAACGGATAAGTAAACCCGTTAATTAACGCCTGCACATTACTATTAGACAGCTGCCCAGCTTCATATAATAATTTTTGTAAAGTTTCAGCTCGCGTATTAGCAAAACTTGCTTTGGCTTGCAGATAGCAAGTTACATCAGCTGCCGTATTATTACGTTTTAATTCCACATCTAAATCAGTTACCGTAACTTCACCGTGTCCGGCTAAGGAAATAAGTACTTGCCAACGCAAATCATTATCTGTAAGCGTATCTAGCAAATCTTTTAACAACTTTGTATTTACCGCAAACAATTCACTTACCGCGATAAGTGTGCGAGCCCAAATTAGTTTTTGATCAGAATTTTCAGTTGCTACCTGATATTGTTCGTATGCAAAATTAAAGAAATTACTAGCTACTTGTGCTCGCAAACTAAAAGGTACAAATTTTTTAATACCCAATACAATATTTTCACTACGTTGAGCCAAAAGTGAACTATTTTCTAATAACGGGGTTAAGCAAACATAATCGATATATGCCTGTAAAGGAATTTGTGCGTCACGCACTCCTTGCCATAAAGCTACATTTACGACAGCCCGTGCCAAAGCATCATCTACATCGTGAGTTAAAAATGCATTACGGGAATCTTCATCAAAATCAATTTTAAGATACGATAATGCTTCATCATTAGGCAAAATTGCAATAACGTCTTCTCCCCCAAGCTCTTGCCAGCTAAGGAACAATTCTTCTAGTAACTCCACCCGTACAGTTGCAACTTTACTAAGCGTATTACCATTTAATTTCCAACTAGCTATTTGCAAAGCCTGCGGACGAATTAAAGCCTTATCAGTTAAGGGATCTACGCTAGTTTGCCGTAACAGTATTCCGTCGGTTTGACGAATAATTTTTACCGTAGAAACCCCCGCAGTTTGTAACCACGCATCCACCCAAGGTTTTACATCTTTACCCGCCGCTTTGCTTAATGCAGCTAAGAAATCTGCCAATCCCGCATTAGAAAACTGGTTTTCTTTTAGGTATGCACGCACTCCAGTGAAAAAATTATCTTCGCCAATCCAATTTACAAGTTGGCGGAGCACCGCTGCGCCTTTAGCATAGGTAATACCATCAAAAACTTGATCGGCAGCTTCTAAATCGGGTATGTCTGCCACGATTGGATGCGTAGTTGGATACTGATCATTACGTAGCGCCCATATTAAACGTCTGCCGCTAAATGATTGCCAGGCCTCTTTATAGCGGGTAGCTTTTACCAATCCCCACGTGCCCATAAATTCGGCAAAAGATTCTTTAAGCCACAGGTCGTCCCACTAAATCGGCGTAGCCAAATCCCCAAACCACATATGCGACATTTCGTGCAAAATCGTATTAGCACGCGTTTCACGTTGTGCGTGAGTTGCACCTCCACGATGAATGTAGGTACTTTCATTAAAGGTTACGCAACCTGGATTTTCCATTGCCCCTAAGTTGTATTCCGGTACAAATACCGAATCGTATTTACCCCACGGATAAGGAATGCCAAACACCTTGGGAAAAGTAGCTAAACCCTGCTTAGTGACAGTAGAAATATCGTCAAGATCAAAATGTTTTGCCAAGGTGCTACGGCAATGAAAACCGAGCTGTACCGTACCAAATTCGTCGCTGTATTCGTCGGTAAATGAAGTATAAGGACCGGCAATAAAAGCAGTTAAATAGGTAGATATACGTAGGGTTTGCGCAAATTTGGTACGCACACATTCATCACCCTGAGAATTAGCTTCTATTGGTTTAATAGCTACTACTGCCCCATTTGAAAAAGTTTTCCATGCACGTGGAGCTTTAATAGAAATAGAGAATTTTGCTTTTAAATTTGGTTGTTCAAAATTAGGAAATACGCGACGCGAATCTGCAGGTTCAAATTGCGTATATAAATAGGTTTGATTATCAACCGGATCAGTAAACCGATGTAGCCCCTCACCAGATGTGGAATATATGCCAGTTGCAGAAATGTGTAATTGATGTTTTCCAACCTTTAGCGCTGGAAAAGTGATTCGCGCACCATCATAGTTAAAATCTACGTTTTCCCCATCAATTGCAACGCTTTGAACTTCTTTACCAATAAAATCAACAAAAAAGTTCCCTGCTTCTTTTTGCATTAAGGCAATTTGTGAAGTAACCGTAAAAAATTTAGTGTCGGTAACCGCTTCGCGTACGTCCAGATCAATTTTATAGTCGTCAATTTCAATTAGTTGTGCACGGATAGCAGCTTCTTGCCGAGAAAGATTTTCGTTCATTTTATACCATTTCTAACTTTGTAATTTCAAAATTCGTTGCCCACCACGGCCCAGCTAATTTACCCAGCATTGAAAACGCATCGGGAGCAACCGCTTGCCTTTCATTTAACATTTCCGAGCGTACGCTAATACCCACAATTTCTCCAGTTACCGTATAAGAATTGCCGATATGTAACACGTCTTGAGTTTTACATTCAATTGCAATTGGAATTTCTTGGACGCGAGGCGCTTGAACTTTATTAGAATTCTCGGCAATAATTCCCATTTGCGCAAATTCATCTATATTTTCCGCATATTCATATCCGGTTTTATTAAGTTCTTCAATCATGTCGGCAGAAGCAATATTTATAACAAATTCCCCGGTTTCTTCGGCGTTAATTGCCGAATGTTTCTTTCGTTGCACGGAGGTAAAGGCAACTATTGGTGGCGCGGATGAAAGAATTGAAAATAATGAATAGGGCGCTAAATTAAAAACTCCTTTTTTGCTACAAGTGGATACCCAAGCAATGGGACGAGGCACTACACACGAGGTTAAAAGGCGGTAAAAGTCTACCGTCTCCACGTCATCTGGAGTGATAAATTCTCTGCTCATAGTATCTATTTTAGAGCCAATATGGGCAATATAAATATGAGTTATTTTATAAGATTTTACGAAACGCAAAAATTAAGCTATTATCAATTCGGTAACACTACGGGCTATGGCGCAGTTTGGTAGCGCACTTGACTGGGGGTCAAGGGGTCGCCGGTTCAAATCCGGCTAGCCCGACCATTAAATTATAAAAA
>PDWI01000680.1_pt1 | contig 54838 bp, 58 predicted proteins | sample 1430891 | NCBI WGS metagenome assembly PDWI01 (sample SAMN01162508, study PRJNA174530) | Oral metagenome, whole genome shotgun sequencing project. | biome: Marine environment; feature: Marine mammal; material: Swab sample of the gingival sulcus; isolation source: swab sample of gingival sulcus... | reverse complement strand
TAAACCGTTTCATCTTTGTTTCCTACTCCACAATGTAATGGAGTTATTTTATCTTTACAATCTAGAGTTTGTATATAATCTGTCATTCTTTTAAAATTTATATCATCAGGTTCATAAGAATAAATATGCTTAAACTTGCCATTTGTTACTTTTAAAAAAGACTCTATTGTATCTCCCACATTTGCCCCACAATCTACTAAAACTTCTTCATCTGTTAGTGGCATAACTTTACTATCAAAATAGTGTACTGTATTTTCATCGTAAACTTCTTGTGTATATTTTGTATTTGATGTAATTTTTGCTTTTAAAAGATTTATAAAAACTCTTTTTGACTTTTCATCTTCAAGATAATCATAAACACTTTGAATAGTTGAGATATCCATATCTGAATAGCAATAATCACTCCTCATATTGTCAAGCCTATCATAAATATCAAATTTTTTAGGAGAAGAAATATTTTTTACAATATCAGGTGCAAGAGTTTGTAAATAATACAAATGTTTAAAGCCCATACTATAAAGAAAAAGTGGCTCTGATACGGGATTATCATAATTTAGAAAAACTACTGTGTTTTCAGAGTCTTTATAAAAATCTTCTTCACTAATCTCAGGAATTTTTTTATTTGTTTTATTTTTTTTCAATTCATCTATTTTATAAGGCATATAGGTTGAACTCGAAAGTGCTTTAACAGCAGGGTCTTCTTTGTTATTCATCCAATCATATTGACCATCAACAGATACTTTATATTTCATTTTTAGATATTTGGGTAAAACTTTGGCATAGTATCCTACACCAAAAAAATATAATTTTTTATCCTTACATAAATTTTTAAAATCTTCAATAGATTCATCTATAAATCTATTTTCTAGCACTCCATTTTGTATTTGAAATAAAGTTTCAACAATATTTTCAAACTCCTTATCCAGGCTCATTTTTTGCCTTTTGTCTCATCAATTAAAGCTTTTATCGCTTTTATACTATTAAATCTCTCAGGCACTATTTCACTTCCATCAATTTGGATATCAAATTTTTCTTCTAACTCTGTAACAAGTGTTATAACATCAAAACTATCTAGCATTCCTGCTTCTATAAAATCAACATCTTCTTTAAAATCATATTCTGGTCGTATATCAACTAAAATTTCTCTTATCTCTTCCATTGTTTTCCTTTTAACTATATTTATTTTTTATTAAAACTCTATCAATTTTACCAATTTCAGTTGTTGGCAAAACATTTACTTTGTAGTATTTGGTTGGCACCATATATTTTGGCAATAATTTTGTTAGCGCTAATTTTACATCTTTATTCTCTAGACTATCTTTTGTAGAACTATATACCAAGGTTATTTGTCTTTTATCTTCATTATAAAATGCCATACAATTATCAACTTCTTCCAAACCTAAAGCAGCAGTTTCTATTTCACCTAATTCAATCCTATAGCCTAAATGCTTTATTTGATTATCAATTCTACCGCAAAACAGTAATAAATTGTCTTCATCATACATCGCTAAGTCTCCTGTGCGATATATAATATCTCTAAAGTCGTTATGTAAAGGATTTTGCACAAACACTTCTTTGGACTTTTCAGGATTTTGATAATATCCAGGGGAAACAGAAGTTCCTGCCACACATAATTCACCTATTTTATTAGCTTCAGTGATAAGCTTATTGTTCTTATCCAGCAATAAAAGCCTTGTATTTTTAGTCGCACTTCCTATAGGAAACTCATCTCCATCAAAATTTTCCACTTTATAATAGGCACAATCGACTGTTATTTCTGTTGGACCATAAGCATTTACTGCAAATTCTAAATTTGGCAGATGTTTTTCCCATTCTTTAAAATATTTTACAGGTAAAACTTCCCCTGCAAACATAATGGATTTTATTTTATCAAGCATAATGCCATCTAGGGCTTTAAATAAGCAAACATTTATAAAAACTGAGGGAACCCAAAATAAAAAATTTATAGATTTTTCTTGCAAAAATTCAAGCAGTTTTTTAGGAAAAGCGAAAAGTCTCTCAGGTATGATGATAAGAGTTGAACCCATTTTCAAAGTGGCATAAACATCTTGAGTTGTTATGTCAAAATGTAAGGCTGATTGATTTCCAAAAATTGTAGTATCATCTATGGGTAAAAAATCACAAGCTGAATCTATATAATCCATAACATTTCGGTGATTTATGGTTACTCCTTTTGGAACACCTGTTGAACCTGATGTAAAATAAACATAAACTAAGTCAGTATCTATGGCATTTTTAGTATTTGTCTTTAAGGTATATATGTCTTTTGTAAAATCAATCTTATCGTAGCAAATACATTGCTCTTTCTTTATGCCAATATTTAAAAGTTTTTGCATGTTTTTACTATCTGTTACAATCAAAATAGGCTTTAAAACCCTTGTTATGCTTTTGATTTTTTCCTCAGGAAAATCTATACTAGTTGGAGTATAAAAATTACCGCTATAAACCACTCCCAACATAGACACGATAGCTTGTACACTTTTAGGTAAAAATACCAAAATAGGACTATTATTTTTATATCCTATTGTATTTATAATTTCATTTGAAATACCCATACTAAGAAACTTTGTTTCCTCAAATGTTATAGAGCTGTTTTCATCCACAAAAGCTTCTTTGTTTTTATATTTTATGGCGCTTTCTTCTAGATAATTTAATAGCAATGAATTATTCATTTTGTTCTTACTTGACACTGTTTACATTACCATAAGTATAATTTTTCCCTAGCTTATAAGCATCATAAGGTCTCGCTAGCAATACATTAATATCCTCATCAAAACATCTTTGTATTTCTTCAAAAGAACTTTTTCCTTTTATTGTCATGATTTCTAATTCTCCCAAAGGAAGTCTTTGCAAAATACCCTTACTTTCTAAATTATCTTGAAAACTCATCTCAACACTAGGAATACAAGTATCATATAAAGTGCAAAGAGTATAACTTTCTTGCGAAACTTGACCTTTATCTATCACATTGCCGGTAAAAACTCTATCATATCTATACGGAACATTATAGATAGCTTCTACATAATGCATAAAAGTAAAACAATGAGTAGGCTTTGCACCAAAAAATAAAAATACATTATCATCGCTTTTTGACATTATTTCAAAAGCAGATCCCTTTCCGCAAGAAAATTTTGAAAGATGATTATATTCTTTGGGAACATCTCCTATAACGCAAACTGACATCAAAGGGTCTTTTGTCCTAAAAGCACCCTCTTGTTTTCTTGCATATTCATTTAACATTCCCATAGTAGTTTTAGAATTTTGAACATCATAGTCTTGATTATTACAAAAAGAAAAAGTATAAGTAGGAAATATTAAAGTTTTTACACCTAAAAATTTGATTATTTCGTATAGCTTAGCTACAAATTCTTTTCTTTTTACAAGAGGTTTACCAAAACCTAAATCAGTATGTATATACAAAATATTAGCATTGTGAACATTTAGTTTTTTCAAGATATCTAGCACATCTTGACTTGTATAAATCTTACCCTTTGTATCTTGAAACAATTTTACATTCACTTAAAATATCCTCCATCTATATAATAATCTTCTCCGATGATATATCTAGCATCATCACTCAATAAGAACAATGCCATGTTTGAAACCTCTCTAGGATTTAAACTTTTAAAAACAGGAAACAAACATTGGCTTTGCTCCTTGCTGTCATCTTTTAATTGTCTATATATTTGTGTATTTTCGACCATTTGAGTCGCCACATCTCCAACTAAAATATTATTTATTCTAGTAGCTCTTCTTTGTAGCTCCAAAGATAGAACTTTTGCTGTATTTGCACTTGCTGCCTTTGTAGCAACATAAACACTTTGAGCTTTTTTAGGAATTTTTGTAAGCACGCTAGAGATAAAAACAATTGAAGAGCCATCGTTTGAGTATTGTTTTTTTGATAAATATTTTATAATTTCCAAATACGAATAAGTGGTCAATTTAGCAGTTTTTTCAAATTTTTCATAATCTAAAATTTTCAAAGGATACACAGCAGGAACTCCTGCGCTATGAACAAAACCATCAAATTTCACTCCATCATAATCTACACATTTTTTAACAAGCTCTTTTATATTTTCTACATCTTCCAAATCGTAAGAAAAACATTCATGTCCATCTCCACCCATCAAGGATAAAGTTTCTTGAAGTTTTTCTTTATTTCTAGCAACCAGCACCACCCTAGCACCAAGCTCACTTAAATGTATACATATCTCCCTGCCTATGCCTGAACTAGCTCCTGTGACAAGTATCTTTTTATTTGTAAAATTCATCATGACAGGTAGCCTCTTACATCAAAGCATCTTCCATAAACACCACTTGAAGCCTCACTTAACAAAAAAGCAACTTGTTTTGCAATATTTTCAGGTTCAATTGCTCCTGTGCCCATTTGCTCTATTAGGCTATTTGTTTGCAAAGAAAGTTTGCTTTGCTCAATTCCTTCATAAGATATTATTGCAGGGCGAATAGAGTTTATTCGTATATTTTTTTGATAAAACTCTTTTGCCATCACTACTACACTATTGTCCATAGCAGCCTTGCTTGCTCCGTATGCGAGCTGTCCCCTATCAGGATTTAAAGAAGCATAGGATGAAAGTGCCACAACGCTTCCACCATCGCATATTTTTTTATTTGAAAATTGCCTTACACTCTCTACAAACCCATAGTAATTTACCATCATAGTATCATGCAAAAAATCATAACTAGTACTTTTAATGGGTCTTACAGGTATAACTCCAGAACAGTATACTAATCCATATAATTTTTGCCCATCAAAAGCTACGATATCTTGCATAAAATCTTTTATCTCGTCTAGCTTGCAAATATCAAAAACAACACTTCTATGCTCATCTCCGCAAAGCAAAGACATGGTTTCGCTTAACTTTACCTCATCTCTTCCACTTGCCACAAGCTTAGCCCCTAACTTACTTAAAGCTATAGCTACTTCTCTACCTAGGTTTCCACTTGCGCCAAGTACGAGTATTTTTTTATTTTTCAAGTTTAGCATTTGCTTCCAATACTTTAGAGTATCCCTCTTCCCATGTGATATCTGTTGAAATTATTGGCAAAATGTCACTTGGTTTTATATATGCATCACATACACCCAAAGATAAACCTATACCGAACCCTGACATTATAATAGGTAGCTCTTTTTCACTATTATTATCTCCATAATAATCGCACATTACATTTGGCACTGTGGCAGATGAAGTATTTGCATATCTATCCAATGAAAAAGGAACCTTAGAAATGTTAGCTTTAATCTTTTTAATAATCATATCAAGCATAGACTTATTAGCCTGATGCAACAAAATACTATCATAGTCATCTATGCAATTTCCAAAGGTTTTAAAAAACGACTTAAAAAGTTTTGGAACTTTTGTCACAGAAAACGCAAAAACCTCAAGTCCATCCATATTGATACTAGGGTCAAAACTAGGGTATTTTACATACTCGTATCTTAATCCAGCAATAGCCCCCAATGCCTTAAACCCACTACCTATGGTTTGAAGTTCAAATCTTATACCTTTTGCACCTTTTTCATACTCTAGTATAGTTGCACTACCGCAATCTCCAAAAAGTAAATCATTCAAATCTGCTTTGCCATTAATTCCTGGTAAAGTGTCGCCAATTAAAAGCAAAACTCTTTTAAAAATCCCATTTTGCAAATGGCTAGCAGCAAGCTGTAAACCATAAACATAAGCAGAACAACCTAAGTTTACATCATAGGCCATACAGTTTTGAGACAAACCAAGTCTATATTGTAGAGTGCAAGCAGTCGCAGGAGCTAAATAGTCAGGTGTTTGAGATATAAAGATAAGTGCATCGATGCTTTCTTTATCGATATTTTTCTTTTTAAAAATTTCCTCAGCTGCAGCAAAACATAAGTCTGAAGTGATAGTTTTTCTGTCCTTACTATAATATTTTTGTTTTACTCCAGTATCTTTTACAAATCTGTCTACCAAATCTTTATCCAGATGCTCATAAAAATCTTCATAAGTAAGCTTATCTGTAGGTATAGCACAAGATACGGCTGAAATCTTTACATCTTTTATATGACCTTGTGCCATATTTATTCCATAGTATCTAGTATATCTTGAACCGTTTTAAAGTTTTTTATATCGCTTGGGTTTGCAACTTTTCCAAATTCTTCATCCATCATAACCACATAGGAAATTGCCGCTAGGCTATCCCATTCTTCTAGGTCATCAAGAACGGTTTGAGGGTTAAACTCATCTACTTCTAGCTCAAAAAGCTCAGCTAATAATTCCATCTTGTCATTTAAATCCATTTAAATCCCTTTTATTGTGTTTTTTGTAATATAAAAGCAAATCGACTTTTTGAGATATATTTTAACATTTAATATATAAACATTTCTTTATTTGCATTCTTTTTTAAAGATAAAATTAAATTTATCAAACTAAACTTCACATAAGATTAATAAGCATGATATAAAATACTACCTTATCAATCTAAACACTATTAAATCCGCTCTTATCTATCAAGTAAACTTTTTCATTCTCTAAAAATAATTTTATACTATCTTTAAACAATTCATAATTTCTTATCTCATGAACTTCATTTGCTATTTTTATTTTTGGATATGGCACTATGCGAAATCTACCAAAATCCATAGCTCTTAAAAATATACTTATTTCTTCTAAACTATCATTTGTATTTAGATAGCCGTCATTTGGCAAGTCTTTTGACATATAGGTTGTATATTTTATCTTTTTTTGCTTTTTAGTTTCTATACTCAATGTCAACAAAGAATCTATGATACTTTCAAACATTTCTATGCCTAAGTTTATCAAAAGCACAGTAAGCTTGATAGATGTCATTTTGCTGTCGATTTTTATCTTTTTTTGTATCAATATGTCCCCATCATCAAGTTTTTTATTGACCACATGCCATGTTGCTCCTGCATATTTTTCTCCGTGAAAAATTGCCCACATTTGTGCATTTCTGCCTCTGTATTTTGGCAAAATAGAGTTATGAAAGTTAATGATAAACAAATTTTCCTCATTTATCTGTTTTTCCGTAAATATATAGCTATTGTTTGCGCTTATTACTAAAGTTTTTTGGGATATTTTTTCAAAAAAAAGTGCTAATTCTTCTTTTTTATAAAATCTCATAAATTGGATATTTTTATCTTCTTTAAATTTTTTAGTGGAGCTTAGCAAAGATTTTTCATATTCTAATACGATTATTTTTTTATCAAAATGTTTTTTTAAAACTTGTATACACTCTAAAAAAAGTTTACCATATCCTATTACAATAACCTGTTTATAGCACATTATTTTCATTTAACCTTTTTAACACATCATTTAAAATAAAACTATCGTCATGACCAGAATATACTTTTAAATCTGGACTTAGAGCATTAAAAAAAGGTATAGTTATACTCTTATACTCTTTTTTGCTAGCCCCATAGCCTCTTGTGTTTGTATCACAGTGTTTAAACAAAGAATCCCCTACAAAAATCATATCTTCAACCAAAATACAACAACTTCCCTTACTATGCCCTGGAGTATGCACAAAAGAAAAAGTATAACCTTGCCAATTTAACTCATATTTTTCTTCAAAAACTATATCAGCTGGCTTTGCTTCAAATTCATCAATTGTTACTTTTTTATTTGATTTTAACATAAAATCAAGAATAATATTGGAAAATTTTGATAAGTTTTTAGTACTTGACTGTATATTTTGACTTGCAAATTTTTGAGCTACAACCTTCACTTTATCCCTAAGACTTTCAAGAGCCATTATGTGGTCAAAATGCTCATGAGTTAAAAATATATAATCAAGCTTATAGCCATCTAAATGTGGCTTTAGCTCTTCATAGTCATTTGGGTCTATTATGATACAGCGATTATCTTTTTTTATGATATATGTATTTATTTTTATATTGTTTTTATTGCAAACTACGATATTCATAAATTCTCTCAAAGCTCAATATGTTTAAAGCTTAAAGGTGTAGCAAAGCTTATATCACAAGCTGCTTTTTTACCCAAGATATCGTTTAGATACTTTGGGTGAAGTCCACAAAATGGTCTAACACTTTTTATATTTTCTAAACTTATAATATCGCCTTTTTTTATATCGCAACTTGCATACAGGCTTCTAGCCCCCATCCTACTTGCACTTCTTTGCTCATTTAACCCATACTCTACATTACCAAGTAAAGCCTCGGTCTCCCTTACAGCTTTTACCATAAGCGAAAATTCATCTTTATCTAAGGAAAATGCCACATCAGGAGCATCTACGCTTTTATCTAGTATAAAATGTTTTTCTATAACTTTCGCCCCCAAACTCACTGCTGCTATAGGTGCGCTTAGTCCTATTGTGTGGTCAGAAAACCCCACCCTAACCCCAAAAGTTTCAGCCATATTTGGTATGGTTTTTAGATTTGCATTTTCAAGGGGAGCAGGATATGCGCTTACACAATGCAATAAAATGATGTTGTTATTGTTTTCACTCTTGCATATATTCACTGCTTGTTCTATCTCATCTATACTTGCAATTCCTGTGCTTATTATCATAGGTTTACCCTTAGAGGCTGCATATCTGATGAGCTCAAAGTCTGTTATCTCAAAAGAAGCAATCTTATAAGCTATTGGATTAAATTGTTCTAAAAAATCTATAGCACTTTTATCAAAGGGGCTTGAAAATATATCTATACCCAAGTTATCAGCATACTCAAATAGCTCCTTATGCCATTCCCACGGAGTATAAGCCTTTTCATATAGCTCATAAAGGCTCTCTCCTGCCCATAAACCACCAGTTATCATAAATTCAGGATTTTTACTGTTTAACGTTAGAGTATCAGCCCTATAGGTTTGAAGTTTTATAGCATTAGCTCCTGCGCTTTTTGCTGCCTTAATGCTTTGCTTTGCTAGCTCCAAACTGCCGTTATGGTTTGCACTAAGTTCTGCTATAATATAGACTCCATCTTTATCAAGATTGTGTTTTGCTATATACATAAGTACTCCTTTGGTATCAATTTTAACATAAATTTCATTATTTTTTGTGTAAAATCAACCATATAAAGGAAGTTTTATGATAATAGTTCACGCAAAAGGCAATGAAAAAATCGGCATAGGAAACCTCTCAAGAGCCAATGAGATAGTAAAATATCTAAACAAAACACAACAAGCAATAGGTATATTCGAATGCGATAAAGAACTATTTAAACGCTACAAAAACAAACACACCTTTCTCTCAAAAGATATGCAAAACTCCTTAGAACTTATGAAAAAATATAAACAAATAGTCTATATATCTGATTTAGTATCTCCCAGCAAAGAGCTAAGCGACACATTGAGAAAAATGGATGTAAAAAAGATATTTCACTTTAACGATTTACTCGGCGGTTTTGAACCAGATGTGCTTTTTGTAACCGACGGCTTTGACTATGAAGTAAATTATGAAGATATAAAAATATATAGAGGGTTTAAGTACTATGTGGTGGGAGAGAACATTACCAAAAAAAGACCCGAGCAGTTTAAAACCATAAGTAAAATTCAAAAGGTTTTAGTATCTTTTGGTGGGGCAGACCCTGCGTTTTTTACCGAATATTTTGCCAAAGCTATAAACGATACAAAATACAACTACACCTTTGTTTTGGGCCCAGCCATGAGCAAGCAAAGAAAACAAGATATACAAAATATAAAAAAAGAAAACATAAACTACATAGACAGCCCTACAAATATGAGTGAGCTTTTACTAAGTCATGATATCTTGGTAACTCTTGGGGGTATGAGCACCTACGAAGCGATGTGTTTAGGTACTCCAGCTTGTGCCATAAGATGGAACTATTTAGAATATATAGTCAAAAGTTTTGGCGAAAAAAACATGATAAATGACTTAGGCAATATAGAGCAAAGCTATCTTGAGTTACTAAATATAAATATAGATGATGTAAACAAAAGGGCAAAAAATGCCTTTAATATCATAGATGGCAACTCTTTAAGACATATTGAGACTGCCATCAATGAAAACTTATAAAAATTTATCCTCTTTTTTAAGTCTGTTGCAGTCAAAATCTGTAATATAGTTGCAAAACTTTTCACTCTTAAAGGCATTTGGCAAGATAACATTTAACAACATATCTTGCAAGGTATGGCTAGGCTCTAGCTTAAACCCAGGCAAGTCAAACTTTTTTAAGACATTGGTGTAAAATCTATGGAAAAACAGATACTCACTGTCGCTATCGCCAAAAATGTTTTTCTTTATATAATCATACCACTCGCTATATGTGTCTTGAAGGTCTTTTAAACTTTTATTGTCTTCATCCACCCATGCTCCGATAGACAATACCTCGTAAAGTTCAAAAAAGTAAGGAGCAACAAGTAAATCTAGCGTACTTTTTGTATTTGTGTTGTTTGATAAAAATACCCTACAAGAGTTTGCTATATCTTCTAAGCTATTTGTGTATTTTATATGAACTCTATCTTGATACTGTTTTAGTTTATCTTTTATGGCAATTTCTTGATATTTTTCAAAACAAAACACAAAAATATCTTCTCCATCTACTTTATCTAAAAACATCTTCACAAAGCCCAAAAATCTGTCATCTTTTATGTTTATATTGCTTGCTAAAATAGCAAAACCTTTTTTCTTACTCAAAGGCAATAACTTGGTTTTATCTAAAAGCTTTTTATCTATGTCAAATTTTAAATGTTCTTCAAATACCAACTCTTTTAGTTGAGGTTGATCTTGGTATTTTAAAGAAAAATCAAGATACTTGTCTTCTAGCTCCCCTAATCCTTCGTAAGGTTTAAAGTATTTATGCGCTTTTAGATAATCAAATTCCATATAGCCAAAGGCAGATACGAGTTTTTTTAATTCCCTTGCGATAGTCTCTTTTACCTCTTTTATGTCTTCATAGGAGATTAAGGCTTCTTTTGTGTTTAGGTATTCTGCCACAAATGGAGCAAAATTTTCCATAAAAACACCGGTTATCTCATAATTTTCTACAAGCATATTTTTAGGAGCATTTACCATAACTTCAGCCAAATCTACAAAGGCAGAATGCAACTCTTTAGGATTTTTAGGGTTCGAGCCTGCAAATTTCACAATAGCTCTTATCCTTCGCTTTAAATCTTGCTTTCTTTGAGCTATATTGTTTTTATCTTTTTCGTTTAAACCCTTTTCGCTTATGGAGTCTAAAAAGTCCTTTATATCTATATCTTTGTCTTTATCGCTTAAGTTTACATCTTCAATATTCAAAGGAACTATTTGGTCAAAATACGCACCATCGCCTAGATTGTAAACCCTTTGGTTCGCAATCAAAAGTCTTTTGCTAAGCTCGTTTAGCATTCTAATGGAAACTTCAAAAAGCGGAGTTGTAGCCACTTCTCCACCGCGATTTGCTTTTACTTTTAAGACTGTATCCCGTATGCTTCCCATTTGTTCAACCTCATCGCTTTTTAGGAGGTCTTTTTTGTCGCTAGCTGAAGCATGACCGCTAGCGTGAGTTTGACCTGTAGTTTGGTCAAGAGCCAAATCAAGCCCCAGAAGATATAGTTCATTTGCACCCAAATACAAACATAGCGAATACCCAGCCTCACCCACACTGTAAAATTCTAAATTTCCAAATCCAGCCTTATATCTTGTCCTATCTTCGCATAAGTAGATGGAGGATTTTTTTATAAGTTTTTCAAAAAAATGTAAAGGAGTAGATGGAGACAATAAAAACATGCAATTATCAAAATACGAATACTCTTCAAAGCTTCTTAAAACACCAAGTAATGGGGCTTCATTTTCATCCACATGAACAAAGATATCAGGCTTTATGCCCGAGTCACAAAGTTTTTTTGCTATCATAAAAACTGAGACTATAAAAAACTTATCTCTATGCTGTTTTACCCAATCAATATGCTTACTTAGTGAAGGTCCAGCAGCTAAAAAAAGCACCTTTTTTTGAGCAAGTGGCGAGTTTGTATAAATCTTATTTAAGTTTAAAAACCTATATCCACCTTGCAAAGCTTTTGAAATATTTATATTTTTTCGTAAAAGCAAGTTTTGGGGGTAGGCATTGGAAGATTTTGTAACACTTAAAGTCTGCATTTGCTTTATCTTGCTTGCGTAATCATCGCTAAAAAGTGAAAATTTTAAAAAATCATTTCGCATCCAAGCACCTTCATTGAATCTTACAAAGACCCTATTGAAACTATCATTATCTTCCATTATGCAAAAATAAAGCTTTGCCTTTTTACTTAAATCCTCATAATCGCACACAAAAAGACTCAGGTAAAAAAGCTCTAAATTATCCTCCACCAACAAATAATGATAAGCATTGATTTTTTGAGCAATTTTTTGCAAGTGAACTCCAAGACCAATACCTAAAAATGCAAACTTATATATCTGCTTCATAGTTGGTTTTCGCCCATTTTTTTTAGTCAAGATATGCTCTATTGGCGCTATTAAAACCACAGATGAATTTACGGCGCTAAATTGCTCCAAATCTTCAACCATAGCATCACTGTAGCCTCTTCTGTACATCATGCTTAAACTTGAGCTTGCTTTGTTAAAATCAACCTCTTCGTATTTTTTATCGCCAAACTCATTGCTATTCATTCCATAAAGCCAACTACCATCTCGCAGATTTTTCACATCAAAATAGCCATCAACAAACTCTAGTGCATAATTTGACTGATAGCTTCCATCTTCCATAGCCTGCTGAAGCACTGATATTTTAGCGAACAATTCCCCATCGTATCTACTTAAAAACTGCATATTTTTAGCCAAAGTCTTCATAACTTTAGTTTGTATATCTTGCATTTCTCTTCCTTTATAAAACGGAGCAAAGTACAGATAACCACATTTTAAAAGGCTTTACAAATACTCTTGTACTTGCCATTTTTCTTCCTTTATATTAAAATACGGTTTATAAAAGTATAGCTACCTTTAGCAAATGAACTATAAATAAGGAAACCGCATGAATAAAAACCTACAAATCTTCATATCTATCTTACTATTAGTAGTATTGATATTTGTTATATATGGAGTCTTTTTTAAGAAACCCTTTAAAGAGAAAATAGACCCAAATGTAGTACAGTTTGAGACCATATTAACTACCGTAGAAGGAGGCGAATATAGCTACTTAAAAATGGAGCTAGCCATAAAAGCAAAAGACAAATCTTCTACAAAAACTATACAAAACAATAGAGCACAAATACGAGCCTTAATACTACAAGTATCATCTAAACAAGATGGCAAAGAAGTACTTTATAACAAAGAAAGATTTAAAAATCTTTTGATAAAAACTCTTCAAGACAGAGCCGGATTAGGCGTGGATGATATATATTTTACAAACTTTGTTTTAGCCAAGTAGATGGAGCTTTAAAAACTAGTAACGCAATCAGTGACATTAAAGCACATATCAAATACACATACTCCCCAAATACCGCCCCAGCGACTATGGAGCCTACAAAACCACCAAAGCCATATATAAGTCCATAGTAAAACTGACTTGCTAGCTTGGTGTTTTTATAAAGAGTTTGAAGGTGGCTAAAGGCAGCTGTGTGCAAAAGAGCGAAACTAAAAGCATGTAAACTTTGGGATATAAAGGTCATGGCAAGAGAAGAGGGAAAGAGATACAAAAGCATCCATCTACTCACAGTCATAAGCATAGAAAATTCTAAAAGTTTTATGGAACTAATCTTTTTTAAAATGGGGGTTTGAAAATAAAAAAGTGCTATCTCGCAAATCACACCAAAGGTCCAAAGGTAACTAACCATATCTAAACTTACACCATGACTTGTCTCATAAATAGTAAAAAAATTATAAAACCCGCCAAAACTAACCTGAATTAAAAACAAACCCACCCAATAACCATAATGTTTTAACAAATCAATACCAAAATCTTCGCTTGCGTCCTCATCTTGAAAATTATAATACGAAATAATACCCAAAGTGCTAATCATACATAAAAGCACACAAATATTTAGCATATGTATCCCCACCATAGCTCCATCTAGCATACTTGCTAAAAACATACTTGAGACTATAAAACCAATAGAGCCAAAAAGCCTTGCTCTTCCGTAACGTGTTTTTTTTAGATAAGCTATAGCTACGCTTTCTCCAAAGGGCAAAAGTGCTCCAAAAAAGAAACCAAAAAATATATTTGAAAGCAAAAATAGCCAAAAATTTTCTATGCTAAAATAAAAAGACAGTGAACTTATCAAAAGCCCCACAGATGAGAGCTTAAGAGTGGTTTTATCTAGTTCTATGAGCCTAACAAACACAAAGGGTAGTAAAGCTCTTACTAAAGGAACTGTGGAAAATATAACACCTATTTGCAAAGAGCTATAGCCAAGGTTTTCTAAAATCTTTGGAAAAAAGATGATATATATGCCAAGTATGGCAAAATACGAAAAAAAGAAAAAGCTAAGTTTTTTAAACATTTTTAGCCATGGTGCCAGATAGGATATCGTGAAGATTTTGTCTATCTTTTCTAAAAAATCCTATAAAAATACCCACGATGGTAGTGCCTGAGATCAAAAAACAAAAATATCTAAAAAATGCCCTTAAAAAACCAGGTTTAGAGCCTGTTTTCTTATCAATAAGCATTAGCTCATAGGCTCTATAGCCGGGACTTTGACCACTTTTATAAAAAAATAAACTAAGAATTAAGCCAAATAAAAAAGCATCTATAAATACAGCCAATTCATTGTTTAAAAAATCCTCTTTTCCATTTAAAAAACCATAAGTAGTTATATACAAAATAGGTATATATATCATAAAAGTATCGACCACAAAGGCTTTAAATCTAGCTATCATGGGTGCTGAGGTGTACTTTGCCTTTGTATTTTTATTTTTTTCAACTCTTCCTTGTTTGACGTCTCGCCATCTCATAAAAACTCTTTTTTTAGTTTATTATAGCAAAAAGCTATAAAAAAATGGGTTAAATAAAACTCACAAACATCATTTTCCATCAGGGCCAAGATATAGTTGCCTAGGTCTTGCTATCTTCATATCCGGTTGTTCTTTTAACTCTATCCACTGAGCCATCCAACCGGGAGTTCTGCCTATGACAAACATCACAGCGAACATTTCAACAGGTATTTTTAAAGCTTGTAAGATAAGCCCCGAGTAAAAGTCAACATTTGGATACAAACCCCTTTGTATAAAATACTCATCATTTAAAGCAATTTGCTCTACCTTGTGAGCTATTTTTAAAAGTTCACTATCTATATCAATTTGCCCCATAAGGTCATCTGCTATACCCTTAAGTGCTTTAGCTCTTGGGTCAAAATTTTTATAGACCCTATGCCCAAAACCCATAAGCCTAAATGGGTCTTGCTTGTCTTTGGCTTTTGCGATAAACTCATCAACCCTATCTTCACTTCCTATCATCTCAAGTTGTCTTATAACCGCTTCATTTGCCCCGCCGTGAGCATTTCCCCACAAAGCACAAATGCCAGCACTTATGGCCGCATAGGGGTGAGCGTTTGTGGAGCCCACATTTCTCACAGTCGTTGTAGAGGCATTTTGTTCATGGTCGGCGTGAAGAGTAAAAATAGTATCAAGAGCCTTTATCTCTATAGGCTTTAAATCCACATAACCATAAGGAAGACCGCGAAGCATATATAAAAAATTTTCTATAAAACCCTTGTTTATATCTGGATATATTATAGGTAAGCCCTTTGAATATCTATAAGAATATGCTGCTATGGTTGGTATTTTAGCTATTATCCTTTTTGCTGAACGCAGGTAATCATCGCTTTTGTTTGTATGCAAATCTTCAAAGTAAAAAGTAGATAAGGCAGACACAGCAGAAGAGAGTATGCCCATAGGGTGAGCTTTGTCTGGAAAGGCATTAAAAAGGGCTTTCATATTTTCTCGTATAAAAGAAAAATGCTTTAGCTCATCTTCAAAGAAAGCATGCTCCTTTTCATCGGGAAGTTTTTTATTTAGAAGTAGATGGATAGTTTCTATAAAGCTTTTATTTTTAGCTAGATACGATATATCATAACCCCTATACATAAGCTCCCCCTTATCGCCATCTATATAGGTTATACGTGAGCGACAAGCAGCAGTTGAAGTATAGCCCCTATCAAATGTAAACATACCCATCTGTTTGTAAAGATTTGATATGTCTATAACATTTGGTCCTTTTGTCGCCTCAAGTATAGGAAAATCAAAACTTTCTCCCGTTTGATTATTAGTAAAAGTAACTGTGTCTTTACCCATGGATATCCTTTTATTTTTAGTATATCGCACAGTCAATAAAACTTTTATATTATTTAGCTATTTTACTACAATAATATGCTTAAGTGTTTCTTAAAGAAACATCCATCTACTCTGCTTTTTTCCCAAGTAAACTTATAAGCTTTATACTTACCATTGAAATGATAACTTGAAATACACTTACTAAAACAAAAGTAAGATAAACACTCTCGTCTATGGACTTTGAACGAAATGCTATGGTAACAACTGCTATGATAAGAGTAAGTGGCATGGAATGAGACAGTCCAAAAAGCACGGTTTGTTTAACGCCAATCTCTTTTACAAATATCATAGATGATGCTATCCTTACGCCTATACTAGCTAAGGTTATCAAAAATCCATTTAACAACACTCCCTCTTTTCCCAAATCAGACACTTCAAAAGTTGAACCAACATATATGAAAAACACGGGTACTAAAAAGCCGAACCCAAAGGAAGCAAGTTTATGGGGAAGCTCTTTTTTGTGCTCAAAAAATGTAGCTATAAAAGTACCAGCAATAAAGGCTCCAAAGGCAATTTCAAGATGAAGTATAAGCATGACAGCTATCATAACAAAAAATAAAGCCATGGAGAGACGAATATCTTTTTCATCTTTGTCGTGATGAGGCATAAGATATACTTTTAACTCAGGGTACCACCAAAACAATACATCTAAAAATCTAAAGAGTAAGACTACAACACCTAAAAAGAGTATCAGGTAACCAATAGAGCGGTAAAGCTCATAGCCAACTCCAAACTCAAGCATTGCTCCTACAAAGGTAAGCAAACTAATACTTACAATTTCACCTAGTATGCCAACCGTCATAGATAGATTTAGCCATTTTTCATCTTTACCGTATTCTTTAAAAAGAGTAAGTATAAGACCGACAGATATAAGTGGAAATATGACTAAAGCTATCCTGTCTAGCTTCATATAGTACATCGCCACAAAAGATAAAAAATACAAAAGCACTAGATATATAACACCTTGCTTTAGTATCCTTTTATCTATCTTTAAAAAGTCCTTTAAATCAACCTCGGTTCCTGCCAAAAACATAAGATAAAAAAAGCCAACTTCTGCTACCACTTCAAAAAGGTGGCTCTCGCTTAAAAACCCAAAGTATCCGGCCACACAGCCTAGTATTATCTCTATGGGAGCTATGGGAATGCGAAGCAATTTCGAGAAAAATGGGCTTAAAAATATAATAGCAGATATACTAAAAAGTATAGATAATTCACTCATGGCAACTACTTTGTGGCTCAAAGCCAAGATTGTTTAAAATACGCAAATCTCTACACGGCTCATCGCCCTTACTTGTAAGATAATCTCCTATAACCATAGCCTCTGCTCCTGCTTTAAACATAGAACCCAAATCTTCTCCAAATACCAACTCTCTTCCACCGGCAACCATAAGCTTAGTTGAAGGAAGTGCTTTTTTTACTTTTTTAATAATCTCTACTCCTTTTTGCTTTGTTATTTTTTCTCCATCTACTTTCAAAGATTTAGATGGTATAAAAAAGTTTATAGGACTTGAAAAAGGCTCTAAACTCCTTAGTGAATCTATATACTCGCTTCTATCCTCTTCACTCTCTCCTAAGCCAAAAATTCCACCTGCACAAAGCATAAGCCCTGCCTTTTTGGCATCTTGACAGGTTTTATATCTATCATGCCAATCATGGGTAGAACATATGGTTTTATAAAAACTCTCCGAAGTCTCTATGTTGTGATTATAGCTATCTATGCCAGCTTTTTTTAGCTCTTTTAACTGCTCATAAGAAGCTATACCATTACAGGCTATGAGCATTATATCAGTTCTTTTCTTAACCTCTTTTGCCACATTTGTGACAAATTCTAGTTTTCTATCGTCTAGCCCCTTACCTGAAGTTACCAAGCAAAAGCCAACTGCTTTGTTTTGCTTTGCTATACTAGCCTCTTTTAATATCTGTTCAACAGGCTTTTTTTTAAATTTGTCTATATCGCTATCGTTGTGAGCACTTTGAGTACAAAAAGAGCAATCCTCACTACAGTTTCCGCTTGATATATTGCTTATAGCACACAACATAACCTTTTTGCTCATCGCTCAAACTCCTCAACTTCTTTTTTCCACTTTAATTTTTCAGGCCTACAAGTAAATCTACGTACAACTATCTTTTTTTTATTTATATCCAAAAGTGCACATTCGCAAAGATTTTTTTTCCTAGCACAAACTTCACCAGGATTAAAAAAAAAACTTTTTTTTGTCATCTTTGCTTCATAGTAGTGGGTGTGTCCAAATACCACCAAATCCACATCAGGTTTTAAAAAATGCGGATGATGCATAAGTTTTACACTTAATTTTTTAATGTTAAAATAATAAGGCTCTTTATGTAAATTGTACTTATCTTTTAAGTGTCTTAATTTGTCATCATTATTTCCAAGCACAGCCTCATAGGGTATATCACTTTTTTCTAAAAGCTTTAAGGTCTCTTCTTTTACTATATCTCCTGCGTGGATTAGAACTTCAGCCCCCTCTTTTTTTAGCTTATCGATGCAAAATTTCGCTAAATCAACTTTAGCATGGGAGTCTGATAGTATGCCTATTTTCAATCTTCGACCTTGTGTTTACATTTTAAACACTCATGTACAGTTTTTGTTTTTAGCTCACGTTTTGACATGATGTAACTGCACTCGGGGCATTTTACATCTGTTGGCTCGTAAGTTGAGATAAATTTGCATTTTGGATAGTTTCCACATCCGTAAAACTTGCCTCTTCTTGAGCTTCTTTGTACGATATCTCCTCCACACTCAGGGCAAGGTATGCTTAGCTTAATCAGCTCTTTTTGTACTTTATTTCCTAGATTTTTAGAATACTTACACTTCGGAAAACCACTGCATGCTATAAATTCACCAAATCTTCCCTTTCTTTGAACTAGCTCTTTTCCGCACTCGGGGCAATTTTCCCCTGTTGGTATGGCTACTTTTTGGCTCTTTATGTTTTTCTTTCCCTCGTCTATTTTTTTGATAAATGGCTCATAAAAGTCACCTAAAACCTTTTGCCAATCCTTCTTTCCTTCAGCTATAAGGTCAAGGGTTTCTTCCATAGAAGATGTGAAGTCACTATCGACGATTTGTGGAAAATGCTCTTCAAGAAGGGCTGTAACTGTAAAGGCTATCTTTGTTGGGATTATTTTCTTTTTTTCTAGCTCAATATAGTTTCTAGCACTTAGTATGGATATGGTAGGAGCATAGGTAGATGGACGACCTATATCTAAACTTTCTAGGGTCTTGATGAGGCTTGCTTCTGAAAATCTTGCTGGTGGTTCTGTAAAGTGTTGATTTGCATCTAATTTAGCTAAATTTAACTCTTGTCCCACGCTTAGTGGCGGAAGCAATTTATCTTTATCACTTGCACCATAAGCTTTGTAAAATCCATCAAAAACTAAAACTCTTCCACTCGCTTTAAATACTCCGCTTTTTGATGCTATTAGAACACTTTGGCTCTCATAGATAGCAGGAAGCATTTGGCATGCTAAGAAGCGGTTGTAGATAAGTGTATAAAGACTTAGCTCATCTTTACTTAAGTAGCTTTTTGCAAGCTCTGGAGTAAAGTCTAGTAGGGTTGGGCGTATAGCTTCGTGAGCTTCTTGGGCTCCTTTGGATTTAGTTGAGTAAAAATTTGCTTTTTTAGGAAGGTATTTTTCCCCAAAGGTATCTTTTATGACATGTCTAACTTCATTTACGGCCTCTTTTGCTAAATTTAAACTATCTGTTCTCATGTAAGTTATAACTCCACTCTCTCCCTTGTGAGTTTTTACACCTTCATAAAGTTTTTGAGCTATCATCATGGTTTTTTTAGGGCTAAATCCTAGGTTTGATGATGCTGCTTGTTGCAAGGTTGATGTCATAAAAGGAGGAGGAGTTGGTGTTTTTCTCTCTTTTTTTATGATATCTTTTACACTAAAGTTTTCATCTTTGATGGTTTCATGTATGTATTTTGCCCTATCGCCATTTGTAATGGTCATCTTTTCTTGTTTTTGACCTTCAAATTCTACTAAAATAGCCTCTATGTCATCAGGGCTAAACAAAGCATCTAAGCTCCAAAACTCTTGAGGTTTAAAGGCTTGGATTTCTCTTTCTTTGTCTACAACTATCTTTAGTGCTGAACTTTGGACTCTTCCTGCCGAAAGACCTTTTTGTATCTTTGAACCAAGAAGTGGGGAGAGTTTGTAGCCTACTATCCTATCTAAAAGTCTTCTAGTTTGTTGGGCATCAAAACTTTTGATGTCTATGGTTCTTGGGTTGTCAAGAGCATTTTGTATGGCCGTTTTGGTTATCTCGTGAAAGACTATACGAGGAAGACTTTCTGGTTTTTTACCGATGGCTGTTGCTATATGATAACCGATAGCTTCTCCCTCTCTATCCTCATCGGTTGCGATATAGATAGTTTCACATTTTTTTGCAAGTGCTTTTATCTCACTAACTAGTTTTGAGTGGTCTTTTTGTATGCGATACTGAGGAGCAAAGACTCCATCTTTTATCTCTATACCAAAACTAGTTTTTGGTAGATCTCTTACGTGCCCTTTTGATGCTACGACCTCATAATCCTTACCTAAAAAATTTTTGATTGTTCTTGCTTTTGCTGGAGATTCTACTATGATTAAACTTTTCAACTTGCATTTCCTATTTTTAATTTGTGCCATTTTAGCAAAAATTTACATTAATAAGCAACTAAATTGAAAATTTATCACAAAAAAAATTTTTCAATTTTACCTATTATACAAATGCCTATAAAGCATTTTGTTTATTTTAATATGCTTTATGCTAATATAGCATAAAAATTATATTGGTTTTCATATGAGTTTAATAAAAGATGCGTTTGATAAAATATATAAAGCCACGCTAATCGCCCTTTTTGTCATTGTTTGCATAGGGTTTAGTATGGTTTTTAATGGAGATAATATTTTTCCCAATAAAAACTCAGACCTAATATCCCCATACAGCTTTCATGGCCCAATAGAATTGGTTTTAGATAACGGAATGGTACATAAAAAAGAAGCCCCATTTGTCATAAAAACCGATAAAAGCTTTTATCTAAACCTTTATCTTGATAATATTGGAATGATAGATAATAAATCCCTATCTCTCATCACAAGAAATACAAACATACGCTGTGAGGTTGACGAAAAAGTCATATATAGACACTCTGGAACCATAAGTAAATATAAATATGCACAAAACAACTCTTTGCTTATAATTGACCTTCCAAAAACTATCAACAACAATAAAATAACCTTGTACTATGAAAACAATAAAGACTACCCAACAGAATTTGAAGTTAAAAACATAAGAATTGGAAAACGCATAAACATCATATCTAACTATTTCTTAAAAGACTCCTTCTTTGAATATCTACTAATCATCTTGATGATTACTATTATAATAAGTGTATTTTCTACTACAAATATATTCAAAAAACAAACAAATATAGAAAAATACTTTATCCACACAGCCTTTCTTTCTTTTTATTTATCTATATATATTGTATGCTCCATGCCTCTAAGTTACTTTATAGCGGACAACTACAGCCCTCTACTTAGCATTTTAACCTATTCTAGCCTGATGTTTATACCTCTACATCTACTCAGTGCCATAGCCCTAAAAAGTTCATATAAAAGCAAAAGCCAATTAAAATTTGCTGTGTTTTTTGTATCTATAAATATTATAGCTCAGTTTATCATAGTATTTCTTGACGTACAAAGCTTTGCTGCACTGGCAAGCTATACTTATCTATTTATTGTCTATGCCATATTGTTATCCATCTATTCAATTGGACTTATTGAAAACACGCATGAAAATAGAGCTATGCTAATGAAGCTTTCATTAGTTCCTGTTATTATTGGGTTAAGCTATGAAGTTATTTTAAATATATTAAATGGCTACATTGGTTTTTCCGTATTTTTTAAAATTTGTATTTTCATTTTCATTATACTGCAATGCTATGATTTTTTTAACTTCTATATAACAAATAGAAATAAAAAAATACAAGCTGAACTCTATGCAAAGCTTGCTCTCATTGACAGACTTACTAGAGTTGGAAACAGACTATCCTTATCGGAGCAAAGAGTAGAATACGATAGAACAAAGGGAGAGTTTTTTATAGTACTCATGGATATAAATAATCTAAAATATATCAACGACAACTACGGACATAAATATGGAGATGATATTATCAAACTACTGCCAAAAGTCCTAAAAAACGAATTTTCTGACTATGATAAAGATATATTTCGCATAGGAGGTGATGAGTTTGTTATGGTTTATCATGCTCCACAAGACATCGACTTAGACAGCAAAATTTTAAACTTTACTAAAATCTATGAAAATTCCGAGATAGAAGGTATAAGTAACGGCGAATTTGGAGTCTCTTGTGGATATAGCTATTGTAGTATTAAAAATGGAGATGACTTTGGCAAAAAAATGCATATTGCCGATAAACATATGTATCAAAATAAACTTGATACTAAAGAAAATATGAAAAATTTAGCTAGATAATGCCGAGTATTTTCGCTCTGGAAATAATATCATTTAGTCAGTGGTGACGCTTTTACTTTAATCTCACCATTTAGGATTTTTTGTTTATATTGTGCTATTAATTTTTTCCACTCATCTTTTATATTTGGATTATTTACAGGCAAACCCACTCCACCATTTTTTAAGGTATAAACCTTATGTCCACCTTGAAATTTATTATTTTCAACTTCTTTGATGGTGTCATATGTAACAACATCTAGTTTTTTTAATGCAGAAGTTAAAACTACTGATTTATCATTTTTATATATACCATCTTCGTACTGATCCTTATCTACCCCAATAACCCAAACGTCTTGATTTAATTTAGCTCTTTTTTTAGCCTCTTTTATAAGTCCATTACCAGTTGAACCTGCTACATTAAATATTATCTTAATACCATCATCGTACATTTTTGATGCTATTCTTTGGCCTTTATTTGGATTTGCAAAATCATTTGCATATTTTACAACAATATTTATATCGGGGTTTATTGTTTTTACTCCTTGCTCAAAGCCAACTCTAAAGTCCTCTACGATTTTTCCTTTAATACCACCTAAAAATCCAATTTTGTCTGATTTTAGCTCGTTGGCTTTTAAAGCTGCACAAATGCCAGCTAAAAAAGAACCTTCATTTGTAGCAAATGTTACTGATAAGACATTTTTTCGTTTAGATATGGCATCTATGAGCAAAAAGTTTTGTTTTGGATACTTTGAGGCAACTATGTCAATGGGTTCTTTAAAATAATATCCAGGAGACACTATCAAAGCAGGGTGGCTATCTGCAAAATTTGATAAGTTTATTATGTAATCTTCTGGCTTAGAAGAATTTTTATGAGAGTAATTAGCTCTTGGAAGTTTTTTTTCATTTGCATATTTTAGTATGCCCTCCCAAGCACTTTGGTTAAATGATTTGTCATCTATACTCCCTATGTCACTTACCATGGCAATCTTTAGTTTATTATCACTAGATTCACAACCAAAGAAAGAAAACATTACAAAAGCAAACAATATATAATATAAATATTTTTTCATTCCAATTTCCTAGTATATTTTAGGATTATAGCATATTTTATATTAATTTTAAACTTTCTTTTTTGCCTTATATTTTATCTTAAGCATTTCCCAATCCTCCAAGGTGTCAAGGTCTTGAACTAAATATCTAGGGATTACGACAGGCACGCTATCTTTACCAAAGGCTATCTCGTTTGATTGCACCTTTAAATTTACAAAATAAAACTGCCCAGCGTCCTGATACGACTCCTCTAAATCTTGACTTCTATAGCTAAAAAACTCAGGAGTAAACATCTCGCAACGCCCATCTACTATCTTAAATGCTCTTTGCACCGGAAACGGCATAGAAGTAACGCTAAATGCCATCTTAGCTCCACTCTTTTCTAGTTCTGCGTAAGCTTTCTTTAAATATATCTCATCTAAAAGAGGGGCAGTAGGGTAGATGGTACAACAAAACCCATACTCTTTTCCACTGTTTTTTAAAAACTCCAAGGCATGAACTACGGCATCTCCTGCATGTGAAAAATCATCACTTAAATCATCTGGACGTAAAAATGGTACATTTGCCCCATAATGTTTAGCAATATGCGCTATCTCTTTACTATCTGTACTTACTATAACTTCGCTAAAAATACCACTTCTTAAAGCTGTTTCTATACTATATGCAATAAGTGGCTTTCCATAAAAATCTTTGATGTTCTTTTTGGGTATTCTTTTACTTCCGCCCCTTGCTGGTATTATGGCTACTGCTTTCATAATAGCTCCAAAAAACTATCTGCTACATATTTAGCCTCTTCTAAACTCATCTCTTGATGACAAGGAAGAGACAATTCGCCTTTATAAAACTCTTCGCTATTGTTCAAATCGCCCTTAACATAAGGTTTATACAACTCATACAAATGAAGTGGTTTATAGTGAACTTGCACACCTATGCCCTTTTGAAGAAGTTGTTTAAAAATATTTCTCTTTTCTTTATAAAATTTTTTATCCAACAAAATGGGATAAAGATGTCTTGAACTTATTAGCTCGCTTGGCACTTTTACACTCTTAAAGCCAGATTTATTTTCAAATCTTTTATCGTAATATGAAGCTATTTCATTTCTACGTTTTACAAATTTATCCAATCTTTTCAACTGACTTTGTCCCAAAGCGCATGCCACATCGCTTAGGCGATAATTGTATCCAAAAAATTCCAACTCACTATCCCACAACTCCTTTTTCACTATGCCATGGCTTCTAAGTAATTTTGCCTTAGAGTAGATGGAGCTATTATTTGTTACCAAAGCACCACCCTCAAATGTGGTTATAGGTTTTATAGCATGAAAACTAAATACGCTAATATCGGCCTTGCTTCCAACTTTTGAACCATCTTCATAACTACTTCCTAAAGCATGGGAAGCATCATCTATAACTAAAAGATTGTTTTTTTTTGCTATTTTTAATATTTTATTAATATTTACAGCTTTGCCCCCAAAGTCAACAGGAACTATAGCTTTTACCTCTCCATCTACTAAAGCATTTATATAATCTTCATTTATATTACCATCATTTTTTATATCGCAAAAAAGAGGCGAAGCACCAACCATAAGCAAAGCACTAGAAGTGGCACTAAAAGTTAGAGGTGTGGTTATAGCCTTATCGCCTTTTTTAAGTCCTGCACAGATATAAGCTAGATGAAGTGCTGAGGTAGCAGAGTTTACCGCTACACAATACTTAACTCCCACATACTCGCATATTGCCCTTTCAAACTCTTCAACCCTCTTGCCTCCGGTTAAAAAATCTCCTCTTAAAGCCTCACTAACTGCTTTTATATCATCTTCATTTATGCTTTGTTTTGAGTACGGTATCATTGCTGTTTTATCATCTCAAGTAATTCATTTTCATTAAGCCACTTTGAATTCGTGTCTGAGGAGTATTTAAAGTCTTTAGGAACTCTTTTTCCTATCTCCCCTAAAGCATTTTTACTAAAATCAGGGCGTTTTACAAACTGCACAGAAGGCTCTATGACATAATGGTCATCAAACTCCAAAGCAATATGGCTATCATCTCTTGTTATCATAATCTCATGAAGCTTCTCTCCTGCCCTTATGCCGATTATTTTATGGGGTATATTTGGAGCTATTGCTTTGGCTAGCTCGGTTATCTTCATAGATGGAATCTTTGGAACAAATACTTCACCGCCTTGCATTCTGTAAAAATTTTTTAAGACAAATTTAGCTCCATCTCTTAGTGTTGTCCAAAACCTTGTCATCTCCTCGTGAGTTATGGGTATCTGCTTTGCTCCACTTTCCACAAGAGAGCTAAAAAATGGAATAACCGAACCCCTTGAGCCTATAACATTTCCATATCTAACCACAGAAAACATAGTATTGCCCTTGCCTCTTAGGTTATTTGCTGCTACAAAAAGCTTATCACTTGCTAGCTTTGTAGCTCCATAGAGGTTTATAGGATTTGCTGCCTTATCTGTAGATAAAGCTATGATTTTTTTAACGCCATTTTCAAGTGCCGAATCTATAACATTGCTAGCGCCGTGGATATTTGTTTTTATGCATTCCATTGGGTTATACTCAGCTATAGGCACATGTTTCAAAGCGGCGGCATGTATAACAAAATCTATATCCACCATAGCCTTATCGAGCCTTGGCTTATCTCGCACATCGCCTATGAAGTACCTCATACAATCTTGAGAAAAAACCTTGCTCATCTCATACTGTTTTAGCTCATCTCTTGAATAAATCACAACTCTTTTGGGGTTGTGATTTTCAAGTAATAGCTTTGTAAACATATTTCCAAAGCTTCCTGTTCCACCAGTTATAAGAATGCTTTTATCATTGAACATAGCTAGTCCTCAATTTTTTTTTGCATTATACCAAAATACTCTATAATACTAGCTTTACTTTTTTTTTGTATAATATTAAAAAAATTATTAGGAACATATATGAAGATTGATTGTAAAAATCAGCCGTGTCCAGAACCTGTAATACAAACAAAAAAGGCTCTTGAAGGCATAGAAGAAGGTGTGATAGAGGTAACATTAAACTCAGAAATATCAAAACAAAATGTCATCAAATTTGCCATCTCTCAGGGCTGTAGCATTAGCGAAGAAGCAGATGGAGATGATATAGTACTTACCATAACCAAAGGTTACTCTTGCGATATAGCTACCACCACAACAAAACAAAAAATTTTATTTTTAAAAGATAACAAGATAGGAAAAGGCGAGCTTGGAAAAAAACTTATGACCGGTATGCTAAGTGCCCTTTTAGAGCAAGACGTACTGCCAAGCAAGATAATCTGTGTAAATAAAGGTGTATTTTTAACCACAAAAAACAAAACAACCATAACAGCTTTAAAAAAATTGATAAACAAAGGCGTAGAAGTGCACAGTTGTGGAGCATGCTTGGAGCATTATGAACTTAAGCTAAAGGTAGGAGAAGTTGCAAATGCCTACTTTGTAGCTCAAAATCTACTACAAAGCGAAGGAGTTGTAAGTCTATGATAAAGCTAACAAACTTTGTAAAAGCCTCAGGTTGAGCTGCTAAATTGGCTCCGTCGGAGCTAGAACATAGTCTTAGCAATCTCCATGAGGACAATGAAAAACTTTTAGTAGGTCTTGATAGTAGCGATGATGCAAGTGTATATAAGCTTGGTAAAAAAGCTCTTGTTCAAACCCTAGATTTTATCACACCCATAGTTGATGACCCTTATTTATATGGTCAAATTGCCGCAGCAAATTCACTAAGTGATATCTTTGCCATGAATGCAAAAGTTATAACTGCCCTAAACATCGTAGGGTACGACAATTGCAACCTAAACAAGGAGATATTAAAAGAAATCTTACAAGGTGGCTTTAGCAAGATAAAAGAAAGTGGCGGTTTACTTACCGGAGGACACACTATACAAAGTGGCGAAATGTTTTATGGACTATCGGTTACTGGTATGACAAAGTGTAAAAAAATTTGGCAAAATAACACTTCAAAAGAAGGTGATGTTTTAATCCTAACAAAGCCCCTAGGTTCAGGCATCATATCTACTGCCATCAAAGGTGGCATAGCAAGCAAGGACGATGAAAAAGAGATTGGCTCATCTATGTCTAGGCTCAATATTTATGCACAAAAAGCTTTAAAATCACTAAAAGTAAATGCTTGCACAGATATAAGCGGTTTTGGGCTTTTAGGGCATGTAAAAGAGATGTTGAATGAAAATATAAGTATAGTTTTACATTATAACGATATCCCTGTCTTTTCAAATGCACAAAAATACGCAGATATGGGACTAATCCCTGAGGGAAGTTATAAAAACTATGAGTTTGCTAAAAGTCTAGTAGATGGAGAGGTAAATCCTATATTTTGTGACGCCCAAACATCGGGAGGTCTCTTGATTTCAGTAAGTCAAAAAAATGCCAAAAAGGCACTAAAGCAAATACAAGAAAGCGGAGATGAGCTAGCAAAAATAATCGGATTTGTTGAAAAAAGAGAAGATAAATCTATAAAAATACTCTAAGATATAAAAATTGGTGGGAGTTTGGCGAGAGGATGGGAGAATCGAACTCCCCGCAGAGTAGTCAACTACCCCGCCATCGGGTTTGAAGCCCGTGATGCACACCAGTTACATATACCCTCCAAATATCAAGTGTTATTATAGCACAAAAAACTAAAAGCATCATAAGATATGCTAAATTCTCTTGCTAGCTTTTTTGTAAACCTCCATATCGTCTCGTTTACCTATGGCTATGATAAAGATGCTAAGTATATCATTTTCGATTTTATATACAATTCTCACCTTTTTCGCAGACACATAAATCTTTTTAAAACCACTTAAATTAAAATTTGCTTTATTTCCTAGGGGCAACCCCATATCTGGGTTTTGTTGTAATTTTTTTAACTTTTTAAATACCAAGAGTCTTAGATTATTATCTAATTGGTTTAAATCTTTTTTAGTGCCATCGTGCAATTTTAAGCTATATATCATAACTTATCCCAGTCAATACCACACTCTTTTGCGACTTCTTCTATAGAATGATACTCAGCCTCAGGCATACTTATTCTCTCCTCCACAATCTTAAGCAACTCTTCATCTTCTTGCTCTTCAAGGATTCTCTCTTGTTCTTTTAGTCTTTCGTACTCACTTGTGGATATTACAACTGCTTGGAGTTTATTGTTTTTTAAAACTCCTATCTTTTCAATGGTCTCATCTTTGATGCCATTTAAAATCTTACTGATAGACTTTGTAAAGTCAGTGATGGATAGAAGTTCATTTTGTGCATAACTTACCATAATCGTATCCTTTTTTGTTTTATTATAGCAAATTTATAGGTAAATTTACAATTAAATAAATAGGTAAATTTTTAAAAAACTTTACTATGAGAGCCTATGTTAACCAAAGTTAAAATCAAAATATCATTATTTTTCTTATATATAAGCAATAAATCAGGCTTGATATGACACTCTCTATAGCCTTGCCAATTTCCTTTTAAGGTGTGATCTTTGTATTTTGGCTCCAGTATTTCATCATTTGCTAGACGAAATACTACTTCTTTTATCAAAGGTGTTTCTTTTTGTAGTTTTTTTAGGCTTTTAGTAAATTTTTTAGAATAAAAATTTCATATTTAGCCATTTAGTATGTCCTCAAACATTTTATCTACATCTGTATAGCCTTTGATTTTTCCCGCCTTATAGTCTTTTTCTATCTGTTCTACCTCTTGCCTTAAAAGCTCTTGTTCCGTATGTTTTTTTCTTATATCAAAATCTAACTCCGGACGCATTTGAAGTAAAGCCTTTATAGCACTTAGGACGCTTTGGTCGGCATTTGTTATATTTACAGCGATGTTCATAGCTTGCCCTTTTTGGTTTTTACGGTATTATACCATAAAAAAAGCCCCGCTCGAAAAGCTTCGAGAGGGGCTTAGGTGAATTAAGAAGAGGAAAGTTACTACTGTAACAATCTCATAACATTCTGTTGAATTGCATTTGCTTGACTCATAGCATAAGTACCAGACTGAGCTAGGATATTTTGCTTGTTAAAGTTCGCACTCTCACTTGCAAAGTCAACATCTCTTATCTGGCTCTCAGCACTCTTAACGTTAACTTGAGTTACAGAGATATTTCTTATGGTTGACTCTAGTTTTTGTTGAGCAGAACCAAGTTTACTTCTAACGTCTCCTACTTCCTGAAGAGCATAGTCAGATATCATGATAGCTTTCTCAGCAGACTCTCTTGTTGTAACGTCTATATCCTGCAAAGAGTGATCACCCACTTCAGCATCCACTTTAGCAGCGGCGATACCACCAACATTTGTATTAGTCTTAACAGTAAATTCCTCTTTAGAATCTAGTCTTATAGAATACTCATCATCTTTAAGTTGAAACACACTAGCTCTTACGCCTGCACCTTTTTTGTTTGCTTGCTCATTAAACTCATCAACAACCATTTGTGCCTGCTGTAAACTTGTCGCACCATTTGTACCTGCAAGCTTTTCAAATGTTACCTCTCCGGTATCAACTTCAACTTCTTTGCCATTTACCATTTGAGTAACAGCAAGCTGAGAAGCCGCACTAGCATTAACTTTTGCATCACCTTCAACAAAAGCAAAGTTACCTATGTCCATAATCTGAGTATTAGCTATGTCAAACTTAACAGTCTCACCAGCATAAGCACCTACGTGGAAACTCTTATTCTCAAAAGAACCATTAAGTAGAGTTTGTCCATTAAATGAAGTAGTTGAAGCAATATTTTGTGCTTCTTCAAGTAACTTGTTGATGTCAGACTGGATCATCTTTCTAGTAGAAAGGTTTTGACCATCAGATGCAGCTTGAATTGCTTTAGTTCTAACAGTATTGATAATATTGATATACTCAGCCAAAGCACCATCAGCAGTTTGAACCATACCGATACCGTCATTTGCATTTGCAATTGATTGGCCAAGACCTAAAGCTTGAGAATTAAGGCTGTCTGCAATCGCCATACCTGAAGCATCGTCAGCAGCTTTGTTGATTCTAAGACCTGAGCTTAACTTTTGAAGAGAGTTGTCAATTCTTAAGTTAGTTTGTTTTGCTTGAACGTGAGCGTTCATCGCACCAATGTTAGTGTTAATTCTGAATCCCATGATAAATCCTTTTCGGGTTAAATTTTTGGCGTCCTTGCCAATTACTAACTACATCGGCGGGCTAAAAAAAAACTTTAGCTCTTTTTGCATTTTTTTTATATTTTTATCCACCAACCTCGAAAAAGGCTCTACTTGAGGCTTCATCTTCACCCCATTTATTTTTTTCCGGCTTATTTTTAAGCACATCTCGTAAGATTTCTGTAGCCTTTTGTATGTCCCCTTGAGACATGGCTTCTTTTATGTTTCTTCCGTCCTCAAAATATAAACATGGTATCAAAAGACCCTGTGCGTCTAGTCTTATACGATTACAGCTTTCACAAAAATCATGCTTATGGGGGTTTATAATGCCAAAATTATAACCATCTTCTAGCTCAAACATTTCTGAAGGAGAAGATGGAGCTTTTCCTAGAGAGGTAAAATTGTATCTTTGAGATATAATCTCTTGTATCTGCTCACTTTTTAAACCCTCTAAGGATTGAGTTGCATGAGAGTTTTGCATATATTCTATATACCGAATGATAAAGCCTTCCCCTTTGGCGTATTCGAGCAAATCAAGAATCTCATTTTCATTGACTCTCTTCATGGCAACGGTATTTAACTTTATGCCAAGTCCCACCTTTTTAGCAGCTTCTATACCCTTTAGCACTTGAGGCAATACATCTTTTCTAGCTATCATATGAGCTTTGTGTTTATCTAATGTATCTAAAGATATATTTAGCCTCTTAAGACCAGCATCGGCTAAAGGCTTAGCAAGTCTTGGAAGATAGTAGGCATTTGTAGTAAGGGCTAAGTCTAAACCACTTTTGTAGTTATTTAGCATTCCAATAAATTTATGCAAATCTTTTCTTAAAAGTGGCTCTCCGCCTGTTATTCGTATCTTATTGACACCTTCATCAATCATGACCTTGCAAAACTCAAACATCTCCTCAAAGGTCAATAGTTTATCTTTATCCTCGTGGATATACATCTGCTCTTCTGGCATGCAGTATTTACAGCGAAAATTACACCTTTGAGTTACCGAGATACGCAGATAATTTACTACTCGATTGTGTCCGTCTATTAGCATATTTGCCTCTTTAATATTTTTTTAGTCCCAAAATAGCTCAAAACTTCCTCATTGTCTATAAAGCTCACATTGTATGGATGCGGAGCTCTTAAGAGAGTAAAGTTATGTTTGCTTGGCAAAAGCTTCTCTATGCTTTTTGCACCATTGCCAAACAATATCAGCTCAATGTCTCTATCTTTTATACTATTAAGAAAACTTCTTATGAAAGGTTCAAAACTTTTCATGTGTCTATTTATATCTTTTTTTTGGGTAAAAATCAATGATTTGTTTAAAAGAAGTATGCCCTGTGCCTCAAAAGACTCTTTTAGTTCCCATATAGTAGAGATGAGAGTTGTTTTATCAAGTTTTACTATAGCTTCTTGACTAGTATCATTTTGTAACAAACCCTCTGCTTTTAACTGCATTTTTAGAAAATTTCGCAAACTTGTGGCTTTGTTTGCATTTTTACTAAGACCGCTTGAGCTAAAAAGATTGCCTACCATTCCATCTATAAAAGCATACCCTGTGGCACTTTGTTCTCTCGGATAAGGGTCTTGTCCAAATAGTATAGACTTTGTTTTATCTAAACTTAGAGTACTAAAAGCATTTAAAAAATTTTCTTTATTTGGGAAATAGCTTGTATCATAAAGTAAAAATCTAAAATACTCTTCATCTAGCGAGTTTATAGCCTCATCTACTATCTTCTGCCATGAAGAGTGGACTTTCATAGCAGATTATTCATCTTTAAAATAAACTCAACCTCTCCTATACCAACTCTTAAATCTCTTGCTATCTCACTAGCTTTTTTACCTTGAGCGTGAAAATTTACAACTTGGCGTTCGTTTGCTAAACTACTTGACAAACTCATAGACTTTGTCTTTTGCTCCAAACTATTCATACGTTGTTGATGATTGTTTTGAAAATTATAAACAACTTCCTCCATACCCTGCATAGAGCTTAAAAGGGGGTTTATTTTTGTATCTATTTCTTCTTTTACTTTTCGATGAACCTGCAAAGAAACCTCATCTTTAAAAAGTTTATCTTCTTCTTTTTTTTGAGCTAACTCTTGACGAACTTTATGAAGTTGTCTGTTTAAGTCTTCAATACTCCTAGCGTATCTTTCAAATTTTTTACTACTTTCAAGATCTTTTACATACATAATAAAAAACATTAACGCCAAAAAAACGCCAAAACATAAAAATAAAATAGTATCAATCTGCATTTTTAGCCTTCATCTGCCTTATCATAACTCGCTCTCTAGCTGTCACATAGGCATTATAGTCTTTTTCGTCTCGCTCGTGAATTTGCTGTATAAAAGCAATTTTTTCATCCAATGCTTTAAAAAACATAGGAACTTCCCTTTTTGGAAACACGGGCATTAAAATTCTACCATAATATATCTTATCTTTTATAAATACTTCATTTTTTAGCTCAAAATACTCAAAACCTATTCGTTGTATTTGTGCCTTTTTATCGAGGCTGAGCAAGTTTTTCTCACTTTTTTTCACATAATCGCTTAATTCATCAACTTTTCTATGCAATTCTACCAAAAGAGTGAGTAAAACCTGATCGCTCTCGCTAGTTTCACCTCTAGCCTTAGCCATCTTTACCCACTGCCCCACTGGGTCGTCATCACTCTCACTTAGATGATTAAACTCTCTTAGTATCTCTTCTTCATCATTGTATGGCGAAAAACTTATATCCAAAGGAGCATCTACAAGTCTCATATCAAATCCATCCACACAAGAATAAAAAACATTATGCCAAGATATCCATTTAATGTAAAAAATGCTTTGTCTATTTTACTAAAATCTTTTTTTACTATACTATGCTCTTTATAAAGAACAACTCCACTTGCCACCACAGCTACCCAAGCCCAAAAGCCAAGTCCTGCTACGCCCACAAACATAGCCCAAAAAAGAACTGTCAAGGCGTGAAAAATCTTTGAAATAAAAAACGTACACTCTTTTCCAAAATGAGAAGGTATAGAATGGAGCTTATGTTTTTTGTCAAATTCCATATCTTGAAGCGAATATAAAAGATCAAACCCTGCTACCCAAAACATAACACCCAAGCTTAGAAGTAAAGTCCACAAAGGTATGCTAGCATTTATAGCAACAGCGCCTGCTATTGGAGCGAGTCCTAAACTTACTCCAAGCACCAAATGAGCGAGAGGAGAGAAGCGTTTCATATATGAGTAGATGGAGAGAATAAAAAGTATAGGAAAACTAAGATAAAAAGCCAATGTATTGATAAAATATGCCACTATAATAAACAATAAAGCATTTGCAATAATGAAGTATTTTAAATTCTTGCTACCAATTCGTCCATCCACACTAGGGCGATTTTTTGTACGCGGATTGTGTATGTCTATATCTTTGTCAAGATAGCGATTTACAGCCATGGCAAAATTTCTAGCACTCACAGCACACAAAAGCCCCAAAATAAGAAGTTTCCAACCAAACCACATAGAGTCATTTTCAAGCTTACTAGCCACTACCATAGAAACAAATATAAACGGCAAAGAAAAAACCGAATGTTTAAAAGCGATAAGTTCGCCTATATCTTTTAGTTTTTTGCATAAATTATCCATATTAACCTCGATATTTAAAACAACATTTTACTATAAACGAGCTAAATTTTATATTTATCTTTACAAACCAAATCTTTTACTATCTCATCTGAGGTGCTAAATCTAAACTTAAAACCATACTCTAAAAGCCTACTTGGTTTTACTTTTTGTCCACTTGTTAATATAATTGCCCCATCTGCGTAAAGTAGTTTTAAGATAAAGCTAGGCACGGTAAAAAAAGCAGGTCTTTTAAGATTTGTTGCCAAGGTGTTTGTAAAATCTTTATTGGTAGTGGGCTCTGGACAAACTAAATTTAAAACTCCATCTACTCTTTTATTATTTATAACAAATTCATAAGCTCTCATAAGGTCAAGTATATGGATACAAGAAAAACCTTGTTTTCCTGAGCCTATCTTACCACCAAAACCAAACCTAAAAGGCACAATCATCTGCTTATATGCTCCCGCTTCCTCTCCTAAAACCACACCAAGCCTAAATATAACTGTGCGAACATTGCTTTTTAAAGCCTCTTCTTCCCAATCTTTACAAAGCTGAGCTAAAAAATCATCTGCATAGCTATATCTGTTCTCATCATGTATGCCAAAAGAATCATAAATTCCCACAGCCGAGGTAGATATAAAAAGTTCTGGTTTATTTTTTGAAGCATTTATGGCATTTACTAACTTTTTTGTACTTTTAAGTCTGCTACTACGCAAAATGTGTTTACGCTTTTGAGTCCATCTTGAAAGCACAGAAGCACCAGAGAGATTTATGACAATATGAGAGCTATCAATTATAGAAGCAAGCTTTTCTTTATCATCTAGCTCCTCCCTTTTAATGGGCAGGATATGAAAAGAGTTCAAAAGATGTCTTTTTAAACAACTTCCTACAAAACCGCTTGCTCCACTTATGGCTACAATCTTTTTTACACTCATCTTTTACACCACAAAGCACTATTGACTTACAAAGTTGTTGATAATCTTGCTAACTCTAGCGCACTTTTGCCTATGGGAGTCACTGTTCGAAAACAAAGCTGGTGTAAAAAGCTCACCATCAACATCAATGGATATAGAATAAAGCCTTCCATCTCTTTGCACATCGACAACAGATGCCTTTAGAGTTTTAAAATCTCTTCGCCTTTTATCTCGTTTAGTTCCTAGTAAAGTCATTTGAAATATAGTAAAAACCTTAGCGCTTCTATCTATAACAATAACTGTTTTTGCCAACATCAAATAACCTATAAAAAGAGAAAAAACCGTTATTGTTAAACCCCAAAACACAGGGTGATGCGTTGTGATATTCCAAAATTTGGACTCCATAGCTAAACTTATACCAATCATAGAAAAAATTGCCACAACAACTACAACAAGAAGATTAGGAGATATGGTAAATCGTATGCTATCTAGGCTATTTTGCTCTATATGAAAATTACCAATTTTTTTATCTATATGTCTAAAGCCCATCTATCCTACCTTTACACCATTTTTGCCATTTTTTTTCACATAATACATGGCCTCATCTGCTCTTTTAACTATGCTTGATAAGGTGTCTGTATCTTCTAGAGTTGATACTCCAAAACTACAAGTGATTTTTCTTTGTATATTAAAATCATGATTGTTGATAATTTTTTTTAGCTCAAGGGCTATTTTTTTAGCATTTTGATTATCAGTCTCTGGAAGTAAGACAATAAACTCTTCTCCTCCCCATCTACCAAAATAGTCAGTTTTTCTAATGCTAGACAAAATCAATTTAGAGATATTTTGCAAGACTCCATCTCCTGCCTTGTGGCCCAGCTCGTCGTTTATTGATTTAAAATTGTCTATATCAAAAAATACCATAGAAAAACTTCTCTCATAACGCTTTGCTCTTTGAATCTCTTGCTCAAAAATTTCTTCAATTTTACGTCTATTGTAAGCCTTTGTTAAAAAATCAAAATCAGCAATAGCCTGAAGCTCTTTTTCTAACTTTTTTCGCATTCTTATCTCTTTTTTCAACCTTGCGTTAACAAAAAGCAAAATCAGCAAGACAAGCAAAAGAGGCAATAGTATATTGTAAACCCAGCCATAATCTACATTGGTCTTGTAAACAACATGGTAGTATTTTGAATTTAACTCTTTTTTGTCTTGTTCGACTATATTTTGTATGGCTTTATTAAGAATATTTTTAAGTATTTTATTTTTTTTATTAACAAGTATGGCAGCTTTATAGCTCTCTTTAAAGGTGCCAGATATTTTTAGCTCCAATCCGCTATTTTCACTTATAAAATACGATAATCTAGGTAGTTTTCCTGCTATTGCAAATATCTCGTTGTTGTGAAGTTTTTTTGCACCTATTTCGAAGCTACCAATGCTAACAAAGCTCAATTCAGGATAGCTATTTTTTAACTTTTCATAAAAAGCTACATTTTTTAATATACCTATTTTTTTATCTTTAAGTAAAGATATATTTGATACAAAAGGCTTATCTTTTAAAGTGGCTAGGGCTATTGGTACCTCAAATATAGGAATAGTGCTTTGCAAATTATCCACATGACTTGAGACAGAAAATGAAAACTTCACACTATTTTTATCTTTCCCTACAGCCTCTAGTGCCTCTTTGTTTATTTTTTCTTCAATTGTATAGTTTTTGTTTTGTATATTTTTATTGATAAGTCTAAAATACTCCACAGACAAGCCCATTGGTTTGTTATTTTTTCCCTTATAGGTTAGCGGAGGACAATCCATATCCGAAAGAAGCCTTATGGTATTATTGTTTAAATACTCTTTTTCTTTTTTACTAAGTCTAACTTGCATATAAGAATACATAAACTCACTTACATGTTGTTTTGGCTTTATATCTAGCGATAAAAGAGCATAAACACTTTTTAACTCTTCTAAGCGTTTTTCATCTATATGACCAAGTATTCCAGCATCATAACCAGATAACTTTTTTAACACCTTTCCTTCATATACCAAAGCATCAAGGCTTTTATTTTGTGTGTTATATTTGTCATATATGAGCTTTGCTGTTTGTTCGATATGCTCAAAAGCCCATTTCCAACCCTTAAGTGATGCGTCTTTAAACTTTTTAACCCTCTGAGGATGATTTTCTAGCTCATCTTGAGATGTAAATAAAAGACCACCATAAAAATTAAAACCAAACTCACTTGGGTCATGTAGTCTGTATTTTATACCCATTTGCTCTAAAACATAAGGCTCATTAGATAAAAAACTCAACTTCGCATCAGCTTTATCTTCGATAAGTCCATCTACACTAAAAGTATCTGGAACATACCTCACCTCATCTAGCTTTACTCCATTTGAAATCAACATAGAGTTTACGCTAGCTGTCAAACTATCATCTTTAGTTAGGCTTATACGCTTACCTCTTAAATCTTTTATGTTTTTTATATTTGATTTTTCTAAGGATATAAGAACTATGGGAGATTTTTGATAAATAGCAGAAAGTAAAATTATACGCTTTCCCCTAAGTGCATCTAATACTATAGAAGACTTTGCTACTCCATAGGTATCTTTGCCATTTACTATATCATCTGCTAAACTTACTTTTTCGTTATACTCTTTTATAGCAACGTCAAGGTTTTGGTCTTTATAAAAACCCTTCTCTTTTGCCACAATATAGCCAGCAAACTGAAACTGATATAGCCAATCTAGTCTAAGAGATATTCTTTGTGAAGCATTTATATTAACAATAAAAACAATAAAAACAATCAATGTTTTAATTAACTTCATGTTTTGATTATATAAAAAAATATATAAATGTAAGTTTAGCCCTCAAAGCTAGGCTCTATTTTTATTTATAAGCTCTTCTCTAATGGAGTGAAGTTTTTTACTAAGGTCAACTTTATAAGTTGCGGGCTTTATATTTCTTAGATATTCATGCCAAAAACTTTGCTTTTGCTCTTTTGTTCTTTTGCTAGCTTCCTTGGCATCTGCTAGTTTTCTTACTAACTTACCTTTGCTTATAAGTGGCTCTAACATAGCCTTTGCATAAAAGTTTTTAAGTCTCTTTTTTCTATAGGTGTAAAGTGGGTGAAATATCTCCAAAGAACCGCTTTCATCAATACTTTCACTATCTAAAGTTATAAGATCAGCTAAAGCTTTTTTGCTGTCTTTATCATAAAGTCTATAGACTTGTTTCAGGTGAGGATTATTCATCTTTCTTGGGTCTTCTGAAAATTTCATCTTAGGCTCAATCTCTCCATCTACTATCATAGCAGAAAGCTTATAAACCCCGCCCAGAGAAGGTTGGTCATAAGAAGTTATGAGTTTTGTGCCAACACCCCATATATCTATTTTTGCACCTATTGATTTTAAATGTTCTATTTCGTACTCATCAAGATTGTCTGACGCTACTATTTTTACATCTTTAAAGCCAGCATCATCAAGCATAGCTCTTGCTTCTTTGCTAAGATATTCAAGGTCTCCAGAATCTATGCGTATTCCCTTAGGACTATATCCTTTTTCTTTTAACTCTTTAAACACCTTTATAGCGTTTGGCACGCCACTTTTTAAAGTATCGTAAGTATCAACTAGCAAAACGGTATTATTAGGGTTTGCCTTTGCGTAAGCCCTAAAAGCTTCAATCTCACTATCAAAGCTTTGAACCCAAGCATGGGAATGAGTACCTGAGACTTCAAGACCAAACTTCTCTCCAGCTAAGACATTTGAAGTGCCAAAACATCCTCCAACAACTGCAGCATATGCACCAAGCATTCCCGCCTCAAGTCCCTGAGAGCGTCTCGAGCCAAATTCAAGCACCATATCATCTTTTGCACTCATACATACTCTTGATGCCTTTGTGGCTATTAGGGTTTGAAAATTTATAATAGACAAAAGCGCAGTCTCTATATAAAGGGATTGTAATATATTGGCTCTTACTCTGATTATTGGCTCGTGGGCAAACATCAAAGAGCCCTCTTTTACTGCATATATTTCCCCGGTAAAGCTAAAATCTCTTAAAAACTCTAAAAAGCTATCGTCAAATCTGTCTAAGCTTTTAAGATATTTTATCTCCTCATCACCAAAGTGTATATTTTGAACAAAATTTACTAATTCATTGATACCACATATAACAGCATAACCACCACCACTTGGATGCTTTCTAAAAAACATATCCATCACAACCTCTTGGTTATGGGTGGCATTTTTAAAGTAACTTTCCATCATGGAGAGTTGATAAAAGTCTGTATATAGGGTTTTATTTGTCATTTTAGTAGGGGTAAAAATTTGACCAAAAATAGCCAAATTTTTACTAAAATATTAACGTTTACTAAACTGAGGACTTCTTCTCGCTTTTCTACGACCGTATTTTTTACGCTCAACAACACGAGAATCTCTTGTAAGAAGACCTTTTGGCTTAAGAGCTGCTCTAAAATCAGCATCCATAGCAGCTAGGGCACGCGATATACCATGACGTAGGGCTTCAGCTTGAGCTGAATATCCACCACCCAAAGTAGTAGCAACTATATCCATACTTCCTTCTTGTTTTGTAACAAGCAAAGGCTGAACTACTTTTAATTTGATAGCCTCATGACCGCCTAACCAACTATTTAAATCCATACCATTTACAACGATTTTGCCACTTCCGGCACTTAACCATACTTTAGCTATAGCTGACTTTCTTTTTCCTGTTGCATAAATTTTATTTGCCATCTTATTTTCCTTCACTTACTTGTGCAGTATGAGGATGCTCACTTCCTGCGTAAACTTTTAGTTTTTTAAGCATAGCTTTCCCTAGATTTGTCTTTGGAAGCATTCCACGAACTGCAAGCTTATATAATTTTGCAGGATTGTTTTTAACTAAATCTCCCAATTTTTCACTCTTAACACTACCGAAATATCCTGAGTGCCTGTGATAAAGCTTAGTTTCTTCTTTAGTAGCAGTGAATTCAACCTCACTAGCGTTTATGATAACCACATAGTCACCACAATCCACATTTGGAGTAAAGTAAGGCTTATTCTTTCCACGAAGTATAGTCGCAACTTCAGTTAGTAAACGACCAAATCTTTTACCCTTTGCGTCAAGAACAACCCATTTTCTATCAATTTCACTTGGCTTGATAACTTTTGTCATTGTTTTACCTTTTGATTTTTTGAGTTGTGATTGTAGTGAAAATTTACTTATAAATAGCTTAAATTAAGTAATTTATAAGCTTATTACCCTGTCTTTACCTTGTTTTTTTGCCTCAATTAGTGCATTATCTACTCTTTTCATCAAAGAAGAAAAACTATCTTTTGGTTTAAACATACTCACACCAAAACTACAAGTTAGAACCTCTTCATTTAAAAACTCTTGGCTTTTTAGGTTTTCTTTCATTTTTACTGCTAGCTCAACAAGCTTAACTTCATCCACATTGGGGCAGATAATTAAAAACTCTTCTCCATTGTATCTTCCCACATAATCTACACTTCTTGTCATATTTTTTAAAGCATTAGCTGTAAGTTTTAAAAACTCATCTCCCACTTGATAGCCATATTTATCGTTTATGGATTTAAAATTATCCAAATCAGCCAATATCACTCCAAATTTATCTCCATTACTTCTTGCATTTTCTATCTTTTTACGCAATGTTTTATCTATAAAAAAGCGATTGTAAAGATTTGTAAGCATATCTGTTGTGGCCAAAATATTTATTTCTCTATTTTTTACACCTATCTCCTCTTGGGCTTTTTTGAGCAATTTATTTTTAGAACTAGCATTAAAACCATACATCACAATTATAACAAAAAGAGCCAAAAGAAAAGAAAAAATATTTTTAAGCAACCTATGGTCATTATCTCTTTTTTCACTTATACGTGTCCATTTATGAAGTATCTCACTTTTTTCTTTAGAATTTATCTGCCTTAGAGCTTTTTGCATGATATCAAGCAGCATTTTATCATCTTTTCTAACTCCAAATGCCATATCCCAATAGTCATAAACCTGCCCAGATACCTTAAGCTCTGAGAGTTGCTTGGACTGAAGTTGATAGGATATATTTATAAGTATATCTATAGCACCAAAAAGCTCTCCATTTTTTACCATATCCAAAGCTACACCTATATTATCAACCTCAACTAACTGAACATCAGGAAACTCTTTTTTTGCTATCTCTATAAAAGCATGACCCCTTGATATGCCTATACGTTTATACTTTAGAGTTCTCATAGAGCTTACAAAAGGGATATTTGAATTTGTTACTACCACAAGAGATGATGAAAGATAAGGGTCAGTAAAATTCATGAACTCTCTTCTGCTCTGTGTATTCTTTACCGAGCTTAAAACATCACATTTTTTCTCTTTTATAAGCTGAAGGCTTTGAATAAAACTAGTACTTGGCACAATCTCAAAACGCGTTTTTAAAAACTTTTCTATCTTTTTGACAAAACCTTCGCTTATACCCGCTTGATGTCCATCTAGTTCAAGCTTATCAAAAGGAAACCAATCAGGGTCAACACAAAGTTTTATATGCTTTTTGCTCTTAAGATAACTCTTCTCTTTCTCGTTTAGAAAAATATCCTTTACCTTGTCACCAAAGATAATATTTTTTGCCCAAAATTTATTTCGTATAAAACCAAGTAATCTATAATCTTCTATAGTTCTTTGCACTCTATTTTGGTCTATGGTTCCTATTTTTCCATTTTCATCATAAGCTATCTTTTTTAACTCTTCAGCCTCATTTCTTATCTCTTCTTTGCTTTTATTAAGAGTATTGTAATGGTTATAAACCAGGTCAACAATCTCTTCCATATGAGAAAATGCATACTCATAGCCTTGCATTGTTGCGTCTCTAAACTCTATTGCTTTTTTAGGGTATTTATCTAAAAATTCCTTGCTAACACCTAAAATATTACTATAAAACTCGAACCCTTGGTCTACTGAGCTAAAGACCAAAGGCTCATAGCCAGCTGCTTTTAGCGAATAATACTCATCAGAAATATAAGCAACCATAGCATCTACTCTATCACTTATAAGAGGGCTAGCACTAAAAGTATGAGGAATTATAGTAAAATCAGATGGCTTTAGTCCGTTTGAGTGCAATAAAGAAAGCAAAGAAGCGTCTTTGAACTGGTTTTTCATAACCATAAGTCTTTTACCTTTTAAATCCTTTATGCTTTTTATTTTAGAGTTTTTCTTGGCTAAAATAATAAGAGGACTGCTTTGAAAAGTGGCACCTATATATTTTATATTTGCTCCATTTGCTATATCTATGATGGAAGCTGGTCTTAACACCCCAAATTGAACTTTGTTTTTATCAAGAAGATCTATAGTATTGGTGCCATTTTCCCATTCTTTTATCTGAACATCTAATCCTATCTTTTTATATAGTCCCTTCTGTTTTGCCACATAAAAGCCAGAAAATTCAAAGCAATTTTTCCATTGAAGTTGCACAGAGACTTTTTGTAAATTGTCGGCAAATAATGCATTAAAAAACAACAAAAATACTGCTATTGTTTTAACTATAAAATTTGCCTGATATTTCATTTTTCTAAACCATCCACAACCGGAACAAATACACAAGAGTCAAGTTCTGTTTTTATTATCTCGTTATCCTTTTTAAAAAATGATGTGATAATCTGCTCTTTGCCTTTGTCTATAGGAGCAACCAAAAGACCACCATCCTTTAGTTGGGAAAAAATTGCATCTGGTATCTGCTTAGCCGAGGCAGAGAAGAGTATCCTATCATAAGGAGCATAAGCCCTCCAACCCCTCTGTCCATCATCAAACCTAGTATGGATATTTGCCATATTAAGCTCTTTAAATCTACTCTTTGCCTCTTTTAAAAGCTTCTCTATGCGTTCGATTGTGAAAACACGCCTAACAATCTTACTAAGTATAGCTGCTTGATATCCACTTCCGCACCCTATCTCAAGGACACTATCGACTCCATCTAACTCTAAGGCAGAAGTCATCTTAGCAACTGTAAGAGGAGAGCTTATCCATTGATTGCTAGCAAGAGGCAAAGCATCTAGGCTGTAGGCATGTTTTTTTAGTCCATCTGGAACAAAACACTCTCTTTGCACGCTTGCAAAAGCATCATACAAAAAGGGCTCAAGCCTTATAAATTCCACCAACTCATCAGCTAACTTTTCTGCTCTTGATATGGTACTAAATCGTCTCAAGCTCATCCTTAAAAGTCATCAAAACTCAAACTTCCTTTTGAATAGTTAGTAACATTTCCCTCAAAGAAGTTAGTTTTTTGGTCATTAAATTTACTAAAATCATCTACCCATCTTATAGGGTGTTTTACATTGTAAAGTTTTTGCATCTTCACTGAAGTTAGCCTGTCGTCTATAAGGTAGTGAATGTATTGTTCGATGATATCATCTGTAAAGCCCATGATTTGGTTTTGTGTGATATATCTTCCCCACTCAATCTCTAGCTCTCCTGCTTTTTTAAACATCTCGTAAACCTTGTCTTTTAAGGAGTCTGTAAAAAGCTCAGGTCTTTCTTTTTGTACAGAATTTATCATGTTTTGAAAAAGAAGTAGATGGGTAACTTCATCACGTTGGATAAAGCGTATCATATTTGCTGAACCAAGCATCTTACCTGCACGAGCTAGAGCGTAAATGGATGTAAATCCTGCATAAAAATATATACCTTCAAGTATCTGATTTGCAAACATGGCTAAGACTATCTTTTCATCAGTTACATCTCCTGCTAGCTCCTCATATACACTTGAGATATAATCATTTTTTTTGCGAAGTATTTCATCGTGTTTTTCCATCTCATATATTTTATCTGTATCATCGCAAATAGCTTCAACCATAACCGCATAACTCTTTGAGTGATTTGCTTCTTCATAAGCTTGTCTAACTAAACAGGCGTTGACCTCTGGAGCTGTTATATAGGGGTTAATATTATCAGCTAGATTATTTGTTTGAAAACTATCCATACTTATAAGTTGGCTCCAAACAAGGTCATACATACGTTTTTCACTTGCAGTTAAATTATGTTTATAGTCCACCACATCTCCTGTGGTATCAACCTCTTTTGGAAACCAAGTATTTGCTTCCATTAAATCCCAAAGTTTTAAAGCCCATTGGTATTTTGCTTTTGTAAAATTTAAAATTCCATGGGGATTTCCGCCAAACATCCTACGATCACTCAGGCTCTCCTTGGAATTTGGATTATATATATGTTTTCTATCCATTTTAATTTGCCTTTAAAAAATAAACATTAAGTTGGAAGATTTTAACATAAAAAAGCTTTTAAATTTATTTGTTTATCTTGCTTTGTTATAATCATAGAAATATTTTTCACAAAGGATGCACATGATAGCACAAGGCATACTAACCCAACTAGGCTACTCAGTTACTCCAAACTCAATAGAACAAGCTAAAAGAATCATAGCTAACACAAAAGGTTTTTCTCATGTGGAAAAACATCTCATTAATCTACACGATAAAATACAAAGTCATCTAGGTTTTGTAGGTCTATCAGGAAGCAAGGATTATTTTAAGATAAAAAATACCTCAAAAGATGATGACATCGTAAAGCTAGTTGAGAAAACTATCTTAAATTGGGCAGAAAAATACAAAATCACAATTCAAAAAGTACCAAATAAACAAACTTATTATGTTATAGGGTATGAGCACTAAAAATATATCTGTTATTATAACGACCTACAACAGACCTAAGCTTCTAAGTAGAGCCCTAAAGTCCGTATTGTCTCAAAACCATAAACCATTTGAGATAATAGTTGTTGACGATGGCTCTTTTTGCAAGCTAGACTTGCCACAAGAAATAATCTATATCAAAAAACAAAATGGTGGCATAAGTAGTGCTAGAAATGTTGGCATAAAAAGAGCAAAGGGGGAGCTAGTTGCGTTTTTAGATGATGATGATGAGTGGGACATAGATAAACTCAAACTCCAACTAGCTTTTCATGAAAAAAACAATGCTGTCATGAGCTATACTGATGAACAATGGATAAAAGATGGTAAAATCATAAATATACCTAAAAAATATCAAAAACATGACAAAAATATATTTAAAAAATGCTTAAGTCACTGTTTTATAGCTCCATCTAGTGTGCTTATAAATAAATTAATTTTTAACGAAATTGGACTATTTGATGAGGGCTTGGAGGTCTGTGAGGACTATGATATGTGGCTAAAAATATCTTCAAAATATCCTGTCCATCTACTCGACCTTCCTCTTATCAAAAAACATGCAGGAGCCAAAGAGCAACTAGGCTTTAAATATTGGGGAATGGATAGATTCAGAATTAAGTCTTTACTAAACTTAAGAAAAATTGTTCAAAATGCAGACCAAAAAAAAGCTATAGATACGGAGATAAAAGCCAAAGCAAAACTGCTACTAAAGGGTGCAAAAAAACACAACAATAAAGAAATGATTAAATATTATGAAAGATTAACCTTATTATGATAAAATTTCTTTTTTCACAAGGATAGATTTTGATAAACCAATATAGTTTAATATTTATTACAAGCATGCTTTTCACAGCCTTTTATAACTTTTCATTTTTTAAAAATATCGTAGAGGTTTATCCTCTTGCAAACTCGGCAAATATTCCCTTTATTATCTCAGCAGCTATCTTTTTAAGTCTTTTTATATCTTTATTTTTTAGCATTTTAGCATCAAGATTTACAACAAAAGCACTTCTTATATTGTCTCTTATTATTTCCTCAACAACAGCTTATTTTATGGATACTTACAATGTTGTTATAAATGATGATATGATACAAAATATAGCTCAAACAAACGTAAATGAAAGCATTGAGCTATTATCACTAAGGCTAGGCTTTTATCTATTTTGTTTAGGAATATTGCCTGCCTTTATAATCTATAAATTGCCTTTAAAATACGAAAAAACACTAAGCACAAAACTAAAAGTAATGTTGCTTTATAGTGTATTGATTGTTGGTATATTTTTTGCATTTAGTAAAACATACACCTCATTTTTTAGAGAGCACAAACCCCTTAGATACTACACCAACCCAACCTACTGGATTTATAGCACTGGAAAATTTACTCACTCTATTTTCAATGTAACCCCAAGCTCCATAAAAGAAATTGCCACAACTATAAAGCTAGAAAAAAGGCCTAAAAAAAGCCTAGTTATAATGGTAGTTGGAGAGGCTGCAAGGGGTGAGAGATTTTCACTAAATGGATATAGTAAAAAAACAAATCCTCTCTTAGAAAAAGAGAATTTGGTAAACTTTTCAAAAATGTACTCTTGTGGCACTAGCACGGCTATATCAGTGCCTTGTATGTTCTCATTTTACACAAAAAACGATTATAGCGACAAAAAAGCACGATATACACAAAATGTTTTAGACATACTAAAAAAAGCAGGGGTAAAAGTACTTTGGAGAGATAACAACTCTGACTCAAAAGGTGTAGCCTTAAGGGTTGGGTATGAAAATTTTAAAACCCCTTCAAAAAACAAAGTTTGTGACACAGAATGTCGCGATATAGGCATGTTAAAAAACTTAGATAAAACTATACAAAAAGACAAAAACAACCTAATAATACTTCATCAAATGGGAAATCACGGGCCAGCTTACTACAAACGATACCCAAAAGAATTTGAAAAATTCACACCGGTTTGCAAAAGCAATCAGTTTGAAAAATGCACCAAAGAAGAGGTCTCCAACGCTTATGATAATGCCATTTTGTACACAGATTTCTTTTTATCCAATGCTATAAACTTTTTAAAAAATTACAAAGATACATTTGATGTTTCATTGGTATATATAAGTGACCACGGAGAGAGTCTTGGCGAAAATGGTCTTTACCTGCACGGACTTCCCTATATTATGGCACCCGATGAGCAGATACGAGTTGGGGCGTTTATGTGGTTTGGAGATGAAAATATCACAAAAAGATTGAAAAAGTTTGAAAATAAAAAACTATCTCAAGATTATCTTTTTAGTACACTTTTGGGACTTTTTGGTGTTAAAAGCAATGTTTATGATAAAAACCTAGACATTTTGGAGCTACAATGAAAGCGTTAGTAACCGGAGCAAGTTCAGGTATAGGAAAGGCTATAAAAGAAGAATTGTTAAAAAATAACTATGAAGTTTTAGAGCTTAAGTCTAGGTTTGAGAACCTAAAAGAGCTAGAAAACGAAGTAAAAAATATAAATCACCCCATAGATGTTTTGGTTTTAAATGCCGGCTTTGGTATATTTGAGCCCCTTGAGCAAATAAAGCCATCTCAAATACAAAAGCTCATAAATGTAAATTTAACAGCACCTATACTGATAAGCTCCTTGCTTCTTAAAAACTTAAAAGAAACAAAAGGGCATATAATCAGCATTGCATCTATTGAAGCATTGAAGCATTCAAAATTTTCTAGTGTTTATACTGCAAGTAAATCTGGGCTAAGAGCCTTTAGTCTAAGCCTCTTTGAAGAAGTTAGAAAAAGCGGAGTAAGAGTTACAAATATCAACCCAGACATAACAAAAACTGAGTTTTTTGAAAATCTTCACTTTAAACCAAGCGACAAGCAGGACGCCCATCTACTTCCTAGTCAAATAGCTCACATGGTAATGCAAGCTCTCAAATTTAAAGGCAATATCAGCGAACTAACCCTAAGACCTCAAAGATTTGAACTGCAAAAAAAGTGATTTAAATACCTAGAAGAGATTTTGCACTAGTAACCCAATCCTCCCTGCTAGTTCTGCCCTTAAACTTCAATGTAGCGTTTATCTTATCTATATCTTCTTGTGTCCAGTTTGCTATTTGCTCATAGGTGTAGATACCTAATTCATTTAAAGAGTCTTCTATCTTTGCCCCCACCCCTTTAATCTTAGTCAAATCATCTTTTTTGATTTCTTGACTTTTTACCTCTACTTCATTAAGTTGCTTTAATGTAGCCTGCTCTTTAGTATTTATAGGCCCAATAGCATCATGTGTTTTAAAAGTTTGCTCATCTAAAGAAGATGGGGTTTTAGAATTGTTTGTATTTTTAAAAGCACCGATAAGATACCCTATAGCCAAACCCAAAATAAACACAACAATCAAACAAACCAATATCTTACTCGCAATCAACAACATCACTCATCTCCTTTGATTTTAAATTCTACTCTTCTGTTTTTTTCTTTTCCCATATCCGTTTCATTGCTAAAAGCAGGTCTGCTCTCGCCATACCCTACAGTCTCAAGTCTATTTTTATCTATGCCTTTTTTAACCAAGTACTCTTTTATGGTACTAGCCCTATCTAAAGACAAAGTTTGATTCATCTTGCTATCGCCTCTAGAGCTAGTATGTCCCTCTATGAGAATGGATATTTTAGGATTTTTGTTTAATATAACTACAAATGCATCTAATAACTCATAAGAATCTTTGCTAACTTCCGATTCGCCCCTTTGAAACCTTATCTTCTTTGAGCTAAATAAATCGTATATATCTTTTTTTGCTTTTTGTAGCCTATCTTGTGGACTCTCCACCTTAACACTTAGGTTGCTTTTTACGCCAAAATTTTCTAAGTTTTTCAACGTTAGCATTAGCTGTTTTTTAGCCTCTTTGCTTAAAACTTTACACTCTAGTTTTATGCTATTATCTGCAAATTCAAGCATGCCCTGCTCCACATTTTTCTCAAAGACATAAGCTATGTTTTCTAAAACCTTAATCCAATGTTCATCTTGGTTTATTTTATCATCTATTATTATATTTGTTTTTTTAATCGATGAAGAAAATTTACCCAATATTTCCTCACTACCCGATACACTTTCTTGTGACGAAAAAGCCCCGGATAGCACTAAATTGTTTTTATTTTTTTCAATCTTAACCTTAGGATATGTTAAAGCTTGAGCTTTTGTCTCTTTTTGTGCATTTTGCATTTGTTTTATTTTTTCTTCTTCTAATTTTTCTTTTTCTAGTCTTTCTCTCTCTAGCTTTTCTCGCTCCAACCTTTTTTGCTCTAGTTTTTCTTGCTTTATCCTCTCTTGTTCCAATCTTTCCTGTTTTAATTTTTCCTCTTTTATTCTCTTTTGCTCTTCTCTTTCTTTCTCAAGTCTTTCTTGCTCTATTTTTTCCTGCCTTAACTTCTCTTGTTTTATTTTCTCTTGCTCTAGTTTTTTCCTAAGAGCTTCTTGTTCAAGTTGTTTTTGAACTTTTTTTTCTATAAGCTCTAACTCCTTGGCTTTTAAAGCATATTGTATTTTAGGGGTATTTGTAAACACACAAAAAAGCACAACAAAAATAAAAACAGTAAATAAAAGAGTGATTAAAAGTTTTATATTTTTATTCATTGGCAACCTTTAGATATATTTAAGCAAAATTCTAGCTGTATTGTAGCAAAAAATAGTATTTTTTTCTACAACAATACTTCATAATATAAGATATTTCATAAATTAATATTATATTATAAGCAAAATTTGATAATAATTGATGTAATATTTTAATCATAGAGTTAAAAGGAGATAAATATGATCAGACCTACGCCTAAAGATGTTGAAGTCAAACTGGATCCAGACAAATACATTTACTCCAAAACTGATGAAAAAGGTGTTATAATAGAGGGGAATGACTATTTTATGGAAGTTACTGGCTACAATAAAGATGAGCTTATCGGAAGCCAACATAATATAATTCGCCACCCTGATATGCCAAAAATTATCTTCAAAGTTATGTGGAAAAGGATAAAAGAAGGTAAAAATGTTAAAGCTATTGTAAAAAATATGACTAAAGATGGCAAGTACTATTGGGCTGTTACTGATTTTGAGCCAAAATATGACCATAATGCTAAAGCTTATGTTGCTCATGCAGCTTTTAGAAGGGCAGTTGGTGAAGATTCTATTAGGGCTGTTGTACCTTTGTATGAAAAATTATTAGAACTAGAAAAAGAGGGTGGCATAAAAGCTAGTGAAAAATTTTTAAACGATTTTTTAGCAAAAAAGGATATAGGCTATGATGAGTTTATTGCTGACATGGTAAAAAATAAAAGCGTACTTGGCTCATTTATGGGTGCCATAGGAAAGTTTTTTGGATTTGGAAAATAAATTAAACACTAAGATTTCTTATTTTCTTTGCAAATAATTTCTCCAAACTCTTTTGCATAATCCTCTCCCCATTTGTACATTTGCTCTAAAAGGGGCTGAAGTTTTTTTGAAATCTCGCTTAGCGAATACTCCACCCTTGGAGGAACCTCAGCATAAACCTCTCTTATGATAAGCTTTTTTTCTTCTAGCTCTCTTAGCTTTATGGTTAAGGTTTTTTGTGTTATCTGTGGTAGATGTGCATGTAGGTCTTTAAAACGTTTTTTACCATCTAACAAATGCCAAATAATAGCTAATTTCCATCTATCGTTAAAAAAATCCAAAGTTATCTCAACAGGACACTCATACTCTTTATCTTCTACCTTATACACAAAAAACTCCTATACAAAAGTCGTTACTTCGTCTGCTTCAAGCCTAACAGAACCATAGGCTTCACAATCAGCCTTTCCTATGGATATTATCATAACAGGCACATATCTGCTTTCATCAAAATTTAAAGCTTTTGTTATATTTTCTTCATCAAATCCACCTATGGCATTTGTATCGTATCCGTGATGACGAGCTACTAGCATAAACTGCATAGCCGCTAAAGAACAATCGATCTTTACCATATCATTCATCTTTTGCCTCGATGCATTTTCATAAAAAGGCACAAAAGTTGATAAAAGTTGCTCTTTAACTTCGCTAAGCATTAAACCCTTATCCACTGCTTTTGAGTAAATCTTATCTGCATTTTTAATGCACTCCATATCGCCAAATAGCACCACCATAGCCGAAGATGTGTCATTTTGACTTTGATTGAACCGCACAAGCGGACGTAAAGTATCTTTTCCCTCTTTGCTATCAACCACTACAAATCTCCAAGGCTGTATATTTATAGACGAAGGTGCAAGGGTTGCCTCTTTTATCATCTCAAGCATCTCATCACGGCTTATTTTTACATTTGTATCATAAGTTTTGATTGAACGTCTATTAAATACCACATCATTAAAATCATTATTTTTCATTTTTTATTCCTTTGTTTAAATTTTCAAACTCTTCAATCATATTTTTTAATTGCAAAAGTCCTAAAGAAGCATGTCCATGCTTTTCATATTTTATTAGTTTTGCATTTCCACCTTTAGCAGTATAATTTTTTACTGCAACTTGTGGATTGTTTGCAAAAGGTACGATTTTATCAGCAGTTCCATGATGGACAAATAAAGGGGCAACGGGACTCCAAGATGATGCAAGGTCATTTGCTTTTGCTTGTCTTAGCATATGAACAAGTGAGGCTTTATCCAAAACTTTTAAAACCTCTGAAGGAATGCTTGATTGTCTATTTTTCAATATATCCAGTTGATTTGATACATGTATTTTAAAAATATTATCAAATGCTATTGGATTAGTTCCAAATTTATTGTAAGAATAATATATCCATGCAAGAAAATCCATACCCTCACCTAAGCTATAATTCATCTGTGGTGCGCCTAGAAACATCTGTTTTAAATTGTCTGTGATATTTAATAACCCTGACATAGGAGCATTTGCTAATAATTTGATTTTATCATTGTATTTTTCTTCTATAAGTTTTTGTGTTGCCACTGCAACTGCACCACCCTCAGACCACCCTGAAAGAGCAACTTTTTCATTAAGAGCTAAGCCTTTGTTTTTAGCAAATTGTTTCGTTGCTAATATCATATCTACACTTTCTTTAGCTAACTCAGTATTTGTACAATAATAAGGATGTTCTAAATGGCTAGATACTCCATAACCTGCGAAATCAGGCAAAGAAACTAAGTATCCATAAGAGCCTAGATAGTTTGCATTTAAACGGGTTTCGTATTGTTCTTTGTGTGCTTTTGGGAGATTTCCTTTATATAAAGAAGGTGCATCTTGACTACCCCAACCATCTTTTGCAGGGTATGGCAAAAGTGTTCCATGATGATATTGCAAATGTGTAAGTTTTCCTTCTTTTTTAGGAATGACTACAAGCCCTGAAAGTTTTACCAATGAGCCTTTATAGATAGAACCATAAGTGATTTTATATAAATCAATATCATATTTTGGCAAGTCATCAATATTTCCTTTCATTTTTTTTCTTTCAGGAAAATAGTCATTGATTTTATCTTTGCTAATACTTGCTATAAATTCTGAACTTAATAATTCTCCCCTTTTTATACTTTGATTGTTTGAATTTTCCATTTTAATACTTTCTCCTTGATGTGTTAGACTACAACTTGTAAATAGTATAGCCATTATTGTTAAAGTTAAAATTGATAGCTTTTTCATGTTTCTTTCCTTTTTTTCTTTTTCTTCATTGCATAATATGCCACTAACAAAAACACTAATCCAATAAGCTGAATGACAACATGATGAGTGTTTATTTTTGCACCTAAACCAAAATCTCCATTTGAATTAATCTTAATTAATACTTCGCTAAATTGTGCAAAAATAGCAAAAATATGCAAAAACAAAGCGGTTGTAACATTATTTTTTGTAAAAGATATCGTACAATAACTAAGTAAAGAATATGCCAAAACCCAAACACCACAAATTTGTGTAAGTTGCAATCCCACTCTATCATTGTTGTTTCCAAGAACAGAAACAAATCCTGTAGAAGTGTGTAATAATTCTTCAGTATTAAAAATCAACATCAAACCAAAGACAAAACAAGCCCAAGCATGATAGGCAATAGCCGAACTTGATATTTTACTTATAGTTCCTTTTGCAAATATTTTATCGCTAAAAGTATAAAATAAAACTGCTTGAAGCAATCCTACTAGATAAATACCTATTAAAAACCAAGGTATAGGAACTTTTCCATTTGATAAAATACTATCGCTAAAAGTAGCAAATAATATAACTAATACTACAACAATACTTATTATAACTTTTTTCATTTTTAAGCCTTGCTTATCTTTTCTAACAAACTTTTAGCACAAACTTTTCCAAACTCATTTGCCGCTTTTGGACTAGCTCCTGTTATTAAGTTTCTATCTTTAAAGCAAGTTTTATCAGCTTTTTTGTTTACTATTTTTACTCCAAGTTTTTCTAACTCTTGTCCAAATTTCCAAGTAAGATGTCCGGGTATATAGCCTATCATAGGGCTTTGCTCATCGACGCTATCAGGATAAACTGCCATTTTATAATCTTTATATATAAAGTCATTTTCTTTATTTTCAAGATTTCCTGCTAATAAAACAGCAGAGGCATGACAAATAGCAAGAATAAATAAATCTTTTTGCTTGGCCCAAAAAAGCAACTCTTTTACATGTAAGCTTTGAGGAAGTCCAAGCATTGCTCCATGCCCGCCGGGTATGAAAATAGCTAGATATTCTTCGCTATTTTCCATATCATTTTGCACAAAATTTTCTAAATTTTTAGGATTTTTAAAATCTTGCTTTTTTTTGCTCATAAAGCTTTTTTATATTTTCATCTTCATTTGGCATAGCCCATAACTCTATTTGAACCTCTTTTCCATCTAGTGTAAAAATATCCACATCAAATCCCGCATTTTGAAAATGCAACATAGGTACTAACATCTCCACAGGGTGGTTACCTGTTGAAAATTTTGTACCATTTTTCATGCTCATTGTTTTTTCATTTGTACAAAGCATAAGGATTTTTTTATTTCCATCATAAGGCTTTTCGTACTTTATGTCTTTAAAGTCTGTTTTGCTTGAAGTTGCCAATCTTAAAGCTAAAGATGAAGGACTAAAAGAGCCATCATCTTCTAAAGTTGGCTCAAGTCCTAAAAGTTTTTTTATCATTTTAATTCCAAAATATTTAATTTTGAAAACTATAACATAATATATATTAAACTACCCTTACTTACCTAAAATAAAGTAAGAAACTTTTAAGTGTATTATTGATATACTTTCATAAGTATAAAATGAATCAAAAAGGGAAATAAAATAAAAAAGATAACCTTAATTACAATTTATAAAAAATACAAATACAAGATGAGTTTAACCTTTTTCTTTGTATTTTTTGAATCAGCTTTGCTGATATTGTTTCCATTAGTCATAGGCTTTGCGATAAATGGAATAGCACAAAAGGATTATACTGGCATTTATCAACTGGTAAGCTTGGGTGTTGTCCTCATAATCTCTGGAACTTTGAGAAGAATGTATGATACGAGAGTTTATGCGACTATTTACAAAGAATTAGCCTATGAAGTAAGTTTAAAACAAGAAAAAAACAGCACTTCAGCAATTTCTGGCAAAATCACGATGCTTAAAGAGTTGGTAGAGTTTTTTGAAAACTCTTTTCCACAACTGACAAATAGCATGGTAGGGCTTGTGGGAACTTTGATAATTTTATTTAGTTTAAGTACAAATATTTTTATCGCATGTTCGCTCATGATGATTTTTATTTGTGTGGTATTTGC
>PDWI01000855.1_pt1 | contig 54896 bp, 50 predicted proteins | sample 1430891 | NCBI WGS metagenome assembly PDWI01 (sample SAMN01162508, study PRJNA174530) | Oral metagenome, whole genome shotgun sequencing project. | biome: Marine environment; feature: Marine mammal; material: Swab sample of the gingival sulcus; isolation source: swab sample of gingival sulcus... | reverse complement strand
CAACCAGAAATGACTTAGGTCGACGATGTCGGGATACGTTCACAAGTTTGAAAAAAACATGTCGCAAGCTCAAAGTCTCTTTTTGGGATTATATTAAAGCTCAATTATCCGGCTTGAATGAAATTCCTTTTCTGGGTGATCTCATCATCAACAAAGCTCTCGAGTTGGCTGTTTAACTGCAACTGAATTTGGTTGACCTTTGTCTTTTTACCCGGACTTATTGAGAAGTTACATGAAAAGGCCCCCAATTCCCCCAAATTTTCAGTCAATAGTCCGGCTATTAACAGAAAATTTGTGAAAATTGCTTCTCATTTTCATGAGACTTCCCTTTGATCCCCTAATTATCAAACACGCTCTAAGACCTGGCTCTCTGAGCCGGGTCAATAGTTCAAAGACTTTGCCATTTGAACAGCCCCATTGTTATTCCAACCGATAGGTTGTCCTCTGCTGACGATGGTTCCACCAAACAAGGGCATGTCTGTGCATTGGCATAACGCCGGAAAAGAAAAAGAGATTGTTTTTCTGAAGACACAAAGTTTCGAACAACCCTAAAAAAGCAAGGGTCAATAGACCCAGGATCAATCCCAGAAGCATACTCTTTCAGATTAGTGGGGCCGTCTCCATCAAAATTTTGATCTGCGTCATCGGAAAGTGGGGCAAGCATATCTGTCACGTCCCACCCATCGTCCATATCGTCATTTTCTGTATCGGCATTTAAGCTTATGGTCTCTCCGGCAGTGATTATTGCAAAGTTCATATAAATCCAATATGTAATACTTGATAATAAGGATAAAACATGATCTGGAAAAAGAAGTGCACTATTGATGAGATGAACCAGTTCAAGGAAAATACAATGATGGCATCCCTGGATATCACCTTTGAAGAAAAAGGTGAGGACTTTTTGACGGCATCCATGCCCGTGGACGCCCGCACCCATCAGACCATGGGAATCCTCCACGGCGGTGCTTCGGTGGCCCTGGCCGAAACCCTTGGCAGTTGCGCGTCCCAGATGACCCTTGGAGAAGGATATTACAGTGTAGGCCTTGAAATCAACGCTAATCACATCAAAAGTATATCCCAGGGTCGGGTGACGGGCCGAACCACACCCTTACATTTAGGAAGGACCACCCAGGTATGGAACATTGAGATTAGGAACGATCAGGGAGAACTGATCTGCACATCCCGTCTTACCATGGCAATCTTAAAACGCAATTGAACAATTCTTACCCAGGAAAAAGATTATGAGCTCCTACAAAGCAAGAATGATGCTCAAGGAGATAAAAGAAGAGGTCAGACGCAGATTTCGCAGTCACCGAAATAAAAACCGGCTGGCCAAGCCGGGCATTCACAAATGCATCATTGTTCTGGATGGCCTGAAACCCTCTTTTAATATTGGCAAAATATTCAGAAGCGCAGAAGCCTTTGGCTGCCATGAGGTGCATCTTATCGACACAGATTTTTTTGATCCCGCACCTGCCATGGGTGCATTCAAATATGTGCCTGCAAAATTTTACAGCCGGTTCATCTCCTGTTACGCCCAACTCCTTGAAAGGGGATACACCCCCTTTATACTTGAACCGGGTCAGGGCGATCCGGTGATGGATGTGGACCTGCCTGAAAAAAGCGCTTTTGTGTTCGGCCACGAGGAGTTCGGTATCAGTTTTGAACCGGACCTGTACCCGGAAGTAAAGCGGCTGACCATTCTCCAGTACGGGCGCTCCCAGAGTCTGAACGTCAGCGTGGCTGCGTCCATCATTCTGTACGAATACACACGTCAGCTTGCCTGCCGCTGCCGGGATTTGGAAACCCAACACAAGGAAAAAATATGAACGCAGAAAGAGTGGCTGCCCACATCATCAAATGGCTGAAAGACTATGTTGATACATCGGGATTAAAGGGATTCACTGTCGGTGTATCCGGCGGGATTGATTCCGCTGTCACATCAACGTTATGTGCCAGGACCGGTTTTCCTGTCATCGCCCTGAACATGCCTATCCATCAGGCCGCTGAACAGGTCTGCCGATCCAGCGCTCACATTGTCTGGCTGTCCAGGACCTATGACAATGTCACGGGCCATGATGTGAACCTGACACCGGTATTTGAACAGGTCAAAACCACCTTGCCGGCACACATCCAGGATGGTATGACCCTGGCCAATACCCGCTCAAGGCTTCGTATGGTCACCCTGTATTCATTTGCTTCCCACCACCGCATGCTTGTGGCGGGCACCGGCAACAAGGTCGAGGATTTCGGTGTGGGATTTTACACTAAATATGGAGACGGCGGTGTGGACATATCCCCCATTGCAGACCTGATGAAAACTCAAGTGTATGAACTGGGCCGCTATCTTGGCGTAAGTCGGGATATACTGTCAGCCCGGCCCACCGACGGGCTTTGGGAAGACAACCGTACGGATGAAAGCCAGATTGGTGCATCCTATGAGGAGCTGGAATGGGCCATGGGGTATGAAGCCGGGGACAAAACCCGGAATATAACAGATCGCCAGAAAGATGTTCTGGAGATTTACCGGAAATTCAACCGTGCCAACCGGCATAAAATGGAACCGATACCGGTGTGTACCATCCCCTCAGAACTGAAATTATAAATTCCCGATCCACCACACATTGCCGACGATCCAAATATTTCCACCTAACCAATTGGCATAGCATGGCAATCCGGCGTTAACCGCCTTATTTCCCCCCGGATTCAAGATGTTGCAAGTGAGCCACAACAGCCCGGATTTCACCGTAGGAATAATCGTCGCCCAGTTCCTCTTTCATCTGGCCCAGCGTTTTATCTGGCGACACAACGGCTGTGATGGCGTCCTGTTTTTTTTTGTCTTGTACCAGCTGGCCTACACCCAGCTCACCCTTGGCAATGAAGGAACATAAGTGGCCCTGGATGGTGGTCACAGCCAGTCCCCGCTCTTGGGCAATCTTTTCAACGGACATGCCCGCTTTAAATCGCATCATACTGATGTCCCGGGTGTTGGGCTGGGGCGCCTGTTGATCTGAATTTTTGTCCGGCACGGATTCTGCGGGGCGCCGTTTCGGGATCTCGTCCCCCGGGATGCCCTTTTTATTGCAATATTCATCCACCATGGCCAGCAGTTCCTCACCATAACTTTCCACAGTGGCCGGCCCCACACCTCTGAGGGCTTTCAGGCTTTTGGCAGACCGGGGCAGGCAGACTGCGATCTGAACCAGCACCTTCTGGTGGGCCACCTGGAACGCTTTAACATTTTGAGCGGCCGCGACCCGGGTCCGCCATGCCTTCAACGTTTCAAACATTTCAGGATGGGCAATATCAAGTTCAGTGTAATCCCTAGTGGATGACCCAACACTCTTTTTGGATTGAGTTCCCGGGGCATCTGCCATGGCTTGGGATGACACGGCCCTGATGTAAGTGGTTGTGGAAAATCCATCTTTACAGGATAAAATCCCGGCCCGTTTGACACGGACTTCCCGCTTTAAATTGTCCAGGGCATTTTTCACCTGCTTGGCCAAGGCGGCATTATCGGTGTCCACAGCACCTGTTTCAAGCAGACGGCCAAACACCTGATCCAGGGTCTTGCCAAACCAGGCACTGGCTTTCCGCACCCGCTCCTGGATAACTGGACTTGTTTCCGGCAAAGGCTCCTGTGACAACAACCCTTTGAGTTGAATCTGAAATTTATCGCTCACCTGGAACACCTGTTGCCGGACATTGGCTTCCAGCTGTGCCGGCTCTCCAAGCCCTGGGATACGCAGCACATTGCGGTTATCCCTTACCAGGCGCATAAAATAAAAAAACAACCGTCTGAAACATGAGCAGTCAAAACATTTAAGAACCAGGGTCTGCTGGCAGGCAGCCCGGGCAGATCTGAAAATCCCGGCAAGATCCTGCTCCGGGGGAGCTGTCCGGTTCATAAAATCCACCACCACCGGATCAGTGCCCAGGGCATGGGGCGGTACAGGGGCCGTGAGCACCAGCCCGCCAAGGCCGGTACATCGGCTCAAAGCCACATAAACCTGTCCATGGGCAAAGGCGTCTTTGGTATCTACAATGGCCCGCTCAAAGGTTAAGCCCTGGCTTTTGTGAATGGTGACAGCCCAGGCAAGTTTTAACGGAAACTGTTTGAATGTCCCCACCACCTCCTGCTGGATGGTTTTATCTTCCTCGTTCACCTTGTATGTAACATTTTCCCAGTCCACGGGCTTGACTTCTACAACAGGGCCGTCCTTCCGATCGGATGCACTTTCCCCGGCCGCCCTTCCGGCACTGCCCCGGCAGGCCACAGTGACGGTTCCGGTTCCCACATGGGTAACTTCCCCAATCGTGCCGTTAAAATACGCTTTATCAGGGGACGCGTCATTACGCAGAAACATCACCTGGGCCCCGGGTTTAAGGATAAGCTGTTCGCCTGTGGGAAAAGCATAGGAGGGGAAATCTCCGGACACTTCGGCTGTCAATGTATGCGCGGTCTGCTTAAGCCGGGCAAGTTTCAGGGCATTAATGGATTCAGCCTTGCGGTTGTGCGTGGTCAAGGTGATGTAGCCCTGGTCCGGGGGATCGGGTCTTACCTGCCGGTTGAGGATCTCCCTGCTCTGACGGTCCATGCGGTTTTCCCGTACGGCATTAAGCAGACGGATAAAATCCGGATCGCTTTGGCGGTAAACCGTCTCAAGTTCTATCGTCACCAGATCGGAGCGGCTCAGGGCCTGGCTTGAAAAAAAATAAGGAGATGTATAATAATTGGACAAAAGATCCCATTCATCGGGTTTGGTCACCGGCGGCAGCTGGAACAGATCACCGATGAGTAGCAATTGTACTCCGCCAAAGGGCCGGTCATCCCGGCGCAGCCGCCGTAATACGGCATCCAGGGCATCAAGCAGATCAGCCCGGACCATGGAGATTTCATCAATCACCAGCAGATCCAGGCCGTTGATAATCTGTTTTTTTACCTTTGAGAACCTGAAAAACCGCCGGTTGTCCTGGGGCCGGTCACTTTGCCCGGGCAGAAAAGGTCCCAACGGAATCTGAAAAAAGGAGTGCAGGGTTACCCCCCCAGCATTGACGGCGGCAACGCCCGTGGGTGCTGCTACAATGAACTGCTTGGGGCAAAACGTGTGTAACGATTTAAGGAACGTGGTTTTACCGGTGCCGGCCCTGCCGGTCAGATAGATATGGCACAGGGTTTCCCCGACAAAGGCCCGGGCGGCCTGGATCTTTCTGTTTCCTTCAAAGGAAGGTAATGTGGGTTGCGTATTATCCATAACACCGCCTTTATAACAGAAAAATTTATATCCTGTCTATTCTGCCCAAACCTGGTTACCTGTTGTTAACTTAAAAGGCTTTTGATAATCCAAATCCGGCCCACACAGAAATCAGCCCGGCGCTTAACTGGATAAGTCCGTTTAGGACCGCCAGGCCGATCTGTCCGTTACGCATATATAAAAACAGTTCAAATCCAAAGGTGGAAAATGTGGTGAATCCGCCTAAAAAACCGGTAAAAATAAGCAGCCTGACCTCCGGGGTAAAGATTTGCCGTGTATCGGCAATACCGCCTAAAAGTCCTATGATAAAGCACCCTATGACATTGACGGTGATGGTCCCTAAAGGAAGTGAGCTCTCTTTTAGGGTATTGATATATCCTTCGTACACTAGAAAGCGGCACATGGCTCCCATGGCACCGCCTAATCCTACCATTGCAAGTTTACTCATTATTATTCACACTTCGGGAGCGCCTTTTGGCCGGATCTGCTTAGTTGCCGGTCAGTTGCGGTAGACAACTGAAGCAGCGTGACCGGGGTCTTGCATATCCAGCCAAAAGTCGCTTGTATTTTTTAGGTTGCACATTAATGTGATAATTTACGCATAGTTCATCCTCTGATTTTAACAGCTTTAATTTCGATTGAAAACCATGAAGCGTATTGCGGCAGGCAACTGAAGCGGCATGACCGGCGCCTTGCATATCCGGCCAAAAGTCGCTTGTATTTTTTAGGGCACACTGAGTCCGAATCTCTTTTTTACTTCACCCCTTTTTTGCTGCTTTCCATTTTAATAAATCCTTGATTTATGTGGCCAATCTTGAAATTATAAGAAGCAAGTTATGTACCATTATTTTTAAAGTCATTCTTTCCATGCTTGAAAATTTTTAATGGATGGCAAGAAGGAGGGTTTAGCAGTTTTGAATTCCCCAAATCCGGATAATCCCATATTTCTGGTGGACAACAATCCAAAGCTCCTTACTGGCATAGAAACTGCTCTGCGGATGGCCGGCTTTGACAATATCATTGCAATTCAGGATTCAAGGGATGTGCTCAGGACCATGGAACGAAGGATTCCCGGGCTGGTCATTCTGGATTTGAATCTGCCCCATATCAGCGGCAGCAACCTGTTGAAAAGTATCCGTAAAACCTGGCCAAGAATACCTGTGATTGTGCTTACAGGGAATAGTGAGGTGGATACGGCTGTTAAATGCATGAAGATGGGAGCCATGGATTATATCCTTAAGCCTGCCGATCCGGATCGTCTGGTCAAGTCGGTGAAACAGGCCCTTGATGGCGGGCCTGCCCCGGGGCTGCTTTCAACGCCGTTGCCCCAGGAGTTATTTGCCCAGATAAAAAAACCTTCAGCTTTCAATGCCATCATTACCCAGGACAGTCAGATGCATGCCATTTTTCATTATGTGGAAGCTGTGGCGCCCTCCCCCCAGCCGGTGCTGATTTTTGGGGAAACAGGGGTGGGCAAAGAATTGATCAGCCAGTGCATCCACAACTTAAGCGGGCGCAAAGGAAAATTGGTTAAGGTCAATGTGGCGGGACTGGATGATAATATGTTTTCAGATACCTTGTTCGGTCATGTGCCTGGGGCATTTACCAGCGCCCGGAACGTCCGGCTTGGGTTGATTCTTAAAGCGTCCGGGGGAACGTTGATGCTGGATGAGATCGGTGATCTGGCATTGTCCTCCCAGGTCAAGCTGCTCAGGTTGCTTCAGGAAGGTGATTATCTGGCACTGGGCTCGGATATTACCCGGCATTCAGATACCCGGATCATTGCGTCCACCAACCAGGATCTGTGGGCGCTTGAAAAGCAGGGCAAATTCAGAAAGGATCTGATTTACCGCCTTTCCACGCATACGCTGACCATACCGCCGCTGCGGGAACGTCCTTTGGATATTCCACTGCTCCTGGACCGGTTTATCTGCCAGGCTGCCGATGAACTGGACAAACCCGTGCCTGATATTCCGAAAAGTCTTATTGAAACCATGGAAACATATCCGTTCAAGGGAAATGTCAGGGAGTTGAAATCCATGGTTTACGACGCCATGTCCAAATATCAGGCAGGGCCCATCTCTTCTGATTTGTTCAATATTTCCACCCATGCCGATCATGGGCCAGGGGCATTTATCTCCTCAAATTCGGAACTTCCGACTTTGAAGCAAGCCGCCAATGCGCTGGTGGAAAAAGCCATGGCCCACGCAGGAGGAAACCAGTCTGCTGCAGCCAGAATTCTGGGGATTTCCCAGCAGGCGCTGAGCAAGCGCCTGAAAAAATTACGTGAACAGGGATAGGCGGGCCTGCCTACAATTTAATTGTATTTACAATATTTGTTGTAGGTTAGCCTATCTTCCTGTTTTGAATAATCTTTTTAATTTTACGTAAAAAAATTTAACAACTTTTGTTGTAGTTAATCTTTGGTTGAACAAATCTAATGTTTTTAATATTGTATTTTATTATCAATGTGTTATGATCATTGCTCGTCTTCGGTATAAAATTTGCTTATGTTTCCGGTGATAAATGATTTAAAAGAACTTATTAAAAAAAGGAGATCCTTGATATGAGCGAGAACATCTTTCATGCGCCGGATACATTTCGTGAAAATGCCTGGATTAAATCCATGGACGAGTATAAGGCCATGTACAAAAAATCCGTGGAAGATCCTGAAGGGTTCTGGGGTGACATTGCAGACACCTTTTACTGGGAAAAAAAATGGGACAAGGTCCGGGATTTTAACTACAGCATCTCCAAGGGGCCGGTGTGCATTGAATGGTTTAAAAATGCCAGGACCAATATTACCTATAATTGTCTGGATCGTCATCTGGATAGCCGGGGTGACCAGGTTGCTTTAATCTGGGAGGGAAACAGTCCGGGTGAGGATATGGTCATCACCTATCGTGAACTCCATGAAAAAGTGTGCCGCTTTGCCAATGCCCTGAAAGCAAGCGGGGTGGGCAAGGGCGATCGTGTGGCCATATACCTGCCGATGATCCCGGAACTGGCCATCACCATGATGGCCTGCGCCAGAATCGGGGCCATTCATTCCATTGTATTCGGAGGCTTTTCTTCCGAGGCCCTGGCCAACCGGATCATGGACAGTCTTTGTAAGGTTCTGGTGACATCGGATGGTGTCATGCGCGGGGCCAAGTCCGTTCCCCTCAAAGGCAATGCAGACCAGGCCCTTGGGATGTGCGAAGAGCAGGACCATACCGTTGATACCTGTTTTGTGGTCAAACGGACCGGTTCTGATATCAATATGGTAGAGAAGCGGGATGTCTGGTGGCACGACGCTGTCCAGGCCCAGAGTGCGCAGTGTCCTGTGGAATGGATGGATGCCGAAGATCCGCTGTTCATCCTTTATACATCAGGCTCCACAGGGACGCCCAAGGGGGTTCAGCACAATGTCGGTGGCTATATGGTGTATACCGGAACCACTTTTAAATACATATTTGATTACCATGAAGGCGATGTCTACTGGTGTACGGCAGATATTGGCTGGATTACGGGGCATTCCTATATTGTTTACGGTCCGCTTTCCCAGGGGGCTACATCCATTATATTTGAAGGCATACCCTCCTATCCGGATCCCGGCAGATTCTGGGCTGTTGTGGATAAATGGAAGGTCAACCAGTTTTACACCGCCCCCACTGCCATCCGGGCGCTCATGGCCCAGGGGGAGAAATGGGTGGCGCAGTATGATCTTTCCTCTCTGCGGGTTTTGGGATCCGTGGGCGAGCCCATCAACCCCGAGGCGTGGCAGTGGTACCATAAACATGTGGGAAAGGGCCAGTGCCCCATTGTAGATACCTGGTGGCAGACAGAGACCGGCGGTATCATGATTTCTCCTTTACCCTATGCCATTGGCCAGAAGCCGGGCTCTGCCACACTGCCGTTTTTCTCTGTGCAACCGGTGGTACTCAGTGAAGATGGCAAAGAGTTGGAAGGGCCCTGTGACGGAATCCTTGCGGTCAAGGAGCCCTGGCCCGGTCAGATGCGCACGGTTTATAACAACCATGACCGGTTTGAAATGACCTATTTTCAGATGTTTGACGGATATTATTTTGCAGGAGACGGCTGCCGCAGGGATGAGGATGGCTATATCTGGATCACAGGCCGTGTGGATGACGTGATCAATGTGTCCGGACACCGCATGAGCACAGCAGAAGTGGAAGCGGCCCTGGCCAGCCATACTGATGTGGCTGAAGCCGCAGTCATTGGGTTCCCCCATGATATCAAAGGACAGGGGATTTATGCGTTTGTTACCCTGAATATCGGCGCATCCCCGTCCGATGAACTGATTGCTGACCTGAAAAAACATGTGAGAACTGAAATCGGGCCCATTGCCACACCGGATATCATCAATTTGGCTTCGGATTTGCCCAAGACCCGGTCCGGCAAGATCATGAGGCGTATCTTAAGGAAGATCGCAACGGATGAGTATGATCAGCTTGGGGATATATCCACCCTGTCAGATCCTGACGTAGTGGACACCCTGATTAACAGTCATAAAGTGTTGATGAAATAATCATACCTATTGACCAAATGTTGTACAGGCCGGTAACCTTGACAGGTTTTCCGGCCTTTTCCGTTACCCGGCAGGCTGTCGATCATAGAATGTTATAATTCTCGATAGGGGCTGGATAGACACCTATAGTCGTTCAAACATAACGTAATCTTGACAGTCTGACTTCATTTGCTCTATAGATACACGAAATATTCTGCTGGGTGACTCGGTTTTCCCCAAAAAATAAAGACGGTTATCAGTATAAAGGATAGTTGCATGTCCCAAGACACATCTCTTGTCAATCTCCTGGTGGACCAGGAACACCCTATCGCACTTAAGGCCCATGATCAAAATAAAATCGCCCATCTACTTGTCTTTTAAGTCACCCTCGGCGTTACGCCAAAGGACACATATAACCAATATGCATCCATTGGCGTGCCTTGATGGTGACTTAAAATCCGGCGCAGCTTTGGGAGCTTTAATTCTGATTATGGGCCTGACCCCGGATGAGGCGGTTCAACAGATTTTATTGCTGATCAGTGAAAAGGGGTTTGTCTGACTGAAATCTAACGTTTTCTGATTTTTATTTTATTGTTATTTTGAGTTAAATTGTGTATCATTCTAAAATTATTAGCTATTTGTCTATCAGTGAGATTTGTATGGGCAGGGAGGATAAAATGGGGTTTTGCTATTTACGCGGCAAATCCTATAAAAATTAAACCTGACCCTGACCCTGATACAACCCCACATTATAGAAAATCAATAAACTGATAAAAATCAGGAAATTTTAGTAAGGATAATACGTTATTAAATTTAGAGACTGCTGTATTTTCCAGGCCAATGAAAACTTTCAAACGTATACATACCTATTTTTTTTTTGAGTTTATCCCGCCGTTTGCCATAAGCACCTTTTTCTTAACCTCAGTGTTTTTGATGACCCGGATTCCGGATATCAGCAATATGGTGATGAACTACAATTCCAGTCTTACGGATATCCTGCTTCTGATATCTTATACCCTTCCGCGATTCATGGAGTTTACCATTCCCATGTCTGCCATGATAGCAGTACTTTTGACCATCATGCGTATGTCAGGGGAAAATGAGATCATTGCCCTGAAAGGGGCGGGAATGTCTTTGTATAAACTTTTGCCGCCGGTTATCATATTCAGCATGATTACCCTTCTAATCACCATGTGGGTGACGGTTTATGGGATTCCCAAGGGCAAACTGGCCTTGAAGATGAAAACCATAGCGCTTGCCAGATCAAGTATTGACGCAGCACTGCAGGAGCGCCAGTTCAACAGTCAGCTTGACGGGATCATGATTTATGTGGCCCATGTGGATATGGGCACCCGGGATTTGACGGACGTGTTCATCGAAGACCGCAGGACTGCTGATATGGTCTCTATCTCAACGGCACCCCGGGGACGCCTGGTGCGCCAGGAAAACCAGGATGTATACACCATCCGTCTGTATGATGGGATGATTAACCAGGTCAATGTCCAGGATCATTCCGTGACCCATATCAATTTTGGGCACTATGATATCAATATTGACCTTAGTGCCATGCAGCAAAACAACCCCACAGCAGTGAACAAGGATTTTGATGAAATGAGTCTGCATGAACTGGTCCAGCGTATCCGGATCGGTTTTCAAAACCCTGAACTGGACAGAAAGGCACGCCTGGTATTGCATGAAAAATTTTCCATTCCCTTTGCGTGTCTTGCCTTAGGGGTGTTGGCGTTCCCTTTGGGGATTCAGTCCTCCTCGTTAAGAAAATCAAATGGGTTTGGGATGGGTATCGGTTTTTTTCTGCTGTACTATCTGCTGCTGGCCTTTGGGTGGTCCGGGGGCGAGGCTGGCCGTTATCCACCGGGTATTGCCATGTGGCTTCCCAATGCGGTCATGGCAGGAGCAGGTATTTTTCTTTTGATCCGGAATGCCAGGGAGCGGCCCGTACATCTGCCCCTTTGGATTCAAGATTTTCCGGCAGCTGTTGCAAGCCGTTTCAGGAAAAGGACAAAATCGTGATCAGGTGCCTGCACAAATACTGGCTTAAAGAGTTTATCAGGATCTTCATTATTATCCAGGCCTTGGTTATGGTATTGTTTGTGTTTATTGATTACCTGTCTCATATGGATAGAATTCTTGAATACGAAGTCAGTTTAACCCGGGGGCTTTGGTATGTAGTGCTTAAACTGCCGTATATGTTTGTTCAGCTCACGCCGGCAGGGCTGCTTCTTGCCGTGATTTGCGTGTTTGGTCTCATGAACCGGAACGAAGAACTCACAGCCTTAAAATCTTCGGGCATCTCTGTTTATTTTCTGGTCAAGCCGGCCATTTGGGCGGGTTGTTTTCTGGCGCTGTTGATGCTGTTTCTGGGTGAAACCCTGATTCCCTTGTCCATGGCACGTTCCAACCACATCCGTTACCATGAGATGGTTGGGGACAAAGGGGTTGTTCACAGTCGAAAAGACATCTGGATTCGTTCGGATAACACCCTGGTGCATATTAATTTTTTTGATCCGGCTCAAAAGACGGTGGCCGGCGTCACATGCACCACCATGGGGGCAGGCTTCAAGATCGTCTCGCGTATTGATGCGGCAAAAGGTTTCTATGACAACGGCCAATGGATTCTGGAAAATGTCACCGAACAGGTGTATGACCCTGAACTTGATGACTATCGTGTGACCACCAGGCCCACAAAGCCCCTCACCCTTGACCTGAACCCCGGCGACCTTGGCCGTATGGCCCAGAAGACCAACGAAATGAGTTTTACCGAGCTTCGAAGGTATGTAAAAAAAGTCACGGCTGAAGGATATGACGCCACCACGTATAAGGTGGATATGCATGGCAAACTTGCCTTTCCCTTTATTTGCGTGATTATGGCGCTGACAGGTTCTGCCACGGGCATGCGGGGATTTGTGAAGACAAACCTGCCCGTGGGCATTGCCGTGGGGGTCGGATTTTGCTTCCTGTACTGGTTTGTATTCGGGTTTACGGCCTCGCTGGGCTATGCAAAGATTCTGCCGCCGGTGGTGGCCGCCTGGTTGGGCAACCTGGTGTTTCTATGCCTGGGGGCTATTTATCTGATCCAGACGGAATGATGACGGTGTCATGATTTTTTTTTACCATATCATCACCCTGGTGGTATTTGGGGTCTGTCTGCCTTTTTTACCTGTTATCTGGATCTGTTCAGCCAAACGGCGGGCCAATCTATTACAACGCCTGGGGCTGTTTACCGGGATTTCTGAAAAAGAGGCCAATACCCATAGAATCTGGGTCCATGCACTGTCTGTGGGGGAAGTGAACTCAAGCCTGCCCCTGGTCACGGCCTTAAAAAAAAAATACCCGGCCCACCACATTATTTTTACCGCATCCACCAAAACCGGCTTTGAGCGGGCCCTTGATCTGATGCCCCCGGGCCGGGCCGGTTCCCCGGTCACGCAGATGGGATATTTCCCCTTTGATCTCTGGTTTTCAGTCAGGTGGGTTGTCGGGCGCATTTCACCGGATCTCATCTGCCTGGTGGAAACGGATCTGTGGCCCGGATTTTTGTCTGTCATGGCGAAACGGACAATTCCGGTGGTCCTTGTGAATGCCCGGTTGTCACCAAAATCCTTAAAAGGTTACCGCTACATGGGGCCCTTTGCCAATCTGTTTTTTTCAAAACTTTCATCTGTTATGGCCCAGACCCGGCAGGATGCTTTGGGGTTTGAACAGCTTGGCGTGGCCGTGAACCGTATCCAGGTTACCGGAAATATCAAATTTGATCAGCCCTGTCCTGAATTGTCCCGGGAAGAGATCTCAGATCTTGTCCGGGATCTGGGGTTTTACACAGATGACCGGATAATGATTGCCGGTTCCACCCATGCCGGTGAAGAGCCCATGGTGGTCCGGGCATTTATCCAGGCAAGACAAACAGATCCTGCACTCAAACTTGTCATTGCGCCCCGGAATCCCGGCAGGTGTGCGGCCTTACCCAGGGAATTACCCCTGGCGGGATTCAGGGTTGCATCTTACCTGGACCCCCTTGAAAACAAGCTAGGTGCAGATATCATGTTTCTCAACACCATTGGCATTCTGGCCAAGGCCTATGCGGTCTGTGTGTTTGCCTTTGTGGGAGGATCCCTTGTGCCCAAAGGTGGGCATAACCTTCTGGAACCGGCCATGTTTGGCAAACCAGTGGTTTTCGGACCCCATATGACCGACTTTCGTGAAATGGCCCAGTTGTTTGTCCAGGGCAACGGCGGTATCCAGGTTGAAAACGAAAAAGCGCTGGCCAATGCACTGGAACAGATGCTGCGCAATCCGGATCAGCGGACCCGCACCGGGTACAATGCCCGGCAGATCTTTAAAAAGAACGCAGGGGCCTTAAATGCCTGTTTAAGCGGTATGGAGATTTTTCTTGATTAAATCCTGGCTGAACCGGATAGAAAAACGGGTATTAAAAACCATGGAAACCCCAGGCCCCTTTGCGCCGTTTTCCTTTGATCAGATCCTGGCCGGCTGTGCAGACATCTACAAAACCGGAGTGAAACTGCGTTATGCGATGTATGCGAACAACATTCTGAAATCCAGACGGCTTGACTGCCCTGTGATTTCCATCGGTAACCTGGCTGTGGGTGGGTCCGGTAAAACACCCATGGCGATTTGGCTGGCCAAGATGCTGGTGGAAAACGGATGGCGTCCCGTGGTGATCAGCCGGGGCTACAGGGGAACACTTAAAAACCAAGCTGCTGTGGTATCCGACGGCCGGGATGTTTTTCTGGATGCAAAGACCTGCGGTGATGAGCCTTATATGATGGCCATGGAAAAAGCCTTTCCCGTCGTAGCGGGCAAGGATCGGTATAAGGCGGGTCTTATGGCCATCGAAAACTTTGCACCTGATGTGGTGATTCTTGATGACGGATTCCAGCACCTGAAATTGAGACGAAACGTGAATCTGGTTCTTCTGGACCACAGACAACCTTTGGGAAATGGGTATATGCTTCCGGCAGGGCGGTTGCGTGAAACCCTTTGTATGGCAAAGGATAGAATTGATGCCATTGTGTTTACCCGGTGTCCTTCGGGTAATTGTCGATTGGATGCATCCCAAGGGCCTGGGAATCAATCCACTGTAAATGATATCACAAAAACATTGTCGTCTCTACCGGTCTTTTTTTGTACCCATGAGCCCTTTGTGGCGCAATTATTTCCGGCCGGGGGTAAGGGGCATTCAGGGAATTTTCACGCCGGGGCTTTGAAAGGAAAAACAGCTGTCCTGTTTTCAGGTTTAGCGCAAAACGCCTCCTTTGCACAATCGGTGCAGGATCTGGGGGTAAACATTGCCGGTCACCTTGAATTTTGCGACCATTACCGGTATAACGAGCCTGATTTTAAACGGATTCTGGCCCAGGCCAAGGCGTTGAACCTTGATTTTATCCTGACAACCCAGAAAGATTGGGTAAAGTTAAATCCGGCATGGTTCAGGGATGTGACGGTGGTTGTTATGGGTGTCCGGTTGCGCTTTACCCATCCCCAGGACTTTGAAAAATTTATTTTGGACAACACCGTGGTGCAGGGCGCAGGGTCAGGGCTTCCATGACAATCTATGTTGGTATTGATGTATGAATGATGATCAGATTTATCAGTTATTGCGTCTTTTGATAATGCTCCTGGGCAGGCTGCCCATATGGCTGGCCGATTTTTGTGCCCGCCTTTTAGGCCTGCTTTGGTTTAAGATTGATCCAAGGCATCGCAACATCACCCTGGAAAACCTTACCCGGGCCTTTGGCGATCAGATGACGCCGGACCAGACAGAGATTCTTGGTAAACAGGTGTTTAAAAATATTATGGGCATGTTGTTCGAAATTGCCTGGGCCTTGAAGTTTGACCGGGATACATTTTTACGCCACTTCAGGATTGAAGGGCTGGAAAATATACAGAAGGCGCATGCCAAAGGCAAAGGGGTGATCTGCCTTTTATGCCATCTGGGTAATTTTGAAATGCTCATCGCAGGCATTGAGCCGTTGGGGGTCAAGGGGTACGCCATCTACCGCAGACTGGATTTTGCGCCCCTGGATCGGTTGATCAGAGAAGGACGCAGCCGGTTTAACCTGGAAGTGATCCCTAAAGGAAAGAGCTCTAAAAGGGCTGAGGCCATATTGAAACGTGGAGAAATTTTAGGCTCTTTTCTGGATCAAAGTGTGGACTGGTATATGGGGCCCTTTGTGGATTTTTTTGGGGCACCTGCCTGTACCCACAGAGGCTTTGCCAAGCTGGCACTGAAAACCAGCTCACCTGTAGTGCCCGTGTATACGGTGCGTAAAAACCGGCATTTCACCGTGGCGTTCCTGCCTGAAATCCCGCTGGTGGAAACCGGGGATCCCATCAAAGATATTGAAATCAATACCCAGAATTATACCGCGGTTATTGAGTCCCTGGTCAGAAAACATCCAGACCAGTATTTCTGGGTTCACAACCGCTGGAAAACCCCCAATTACTGCCCCTGGCCAAAATCCAATGACTAAAATTCGATTAAAAAAGAACGACCGGGGGCGCATTCTGATCCGGGCCGCCAACTGGGTGGGGGATGCCGTCATGACCACCCCGGTGGTCCGGGCCGTGCGCAAAAATTTCCCCAGGGCCGGTATCACAGTACTGGCAAAGCCCTGGGTGGTGCCGGTGTATCAGAACAACCCCCATGTTGACCGGATCATGGTGTATGAAAATGAGGGACGCCACAAAATGGGTTTGGGAACCCTCAGGCTGGCCAAAGACCTGCAGGCGCAACAGTTTGATTTGGCCATCCTGATGCAGAATGCTTTTGAGGCTGCATTGTTGGCGTTCCTGGCCCGAATTCCCGAGCGTCTAGGGTACAACACCGACGGCCGCAGGCTGCTGCTCAACCGGTGCATCAGGATGGACCCTGTTTTGAAAAAAGGCCATCTCATTGATTATTATATGGCCCTTTTAAGCTTGGCCGGCCTTGACACTGCCGGTAGGGACCTGGAGCTTTACCCCGGTCGCCGGGACAGGGAATGGAGCCGGTATTTTCTTAATGAACAGGCGTTATCGGGTTCCGGCCGACCGGTGATCGGCATTAACCCTGGGGCCACCGGGGGAACGGCCAAACGCTGGTTCCCTGAACGGTATGCGCAACTTGCCAGAAACTTGGCAGCGCAGCACCAGACCCGGATCATTATTTTTGGCGGGCCCGCAGAACGCGAACTTGGGGATGAGATCTGTGCCATGGCCAACGGGGCCTGCATCAACATGGCCGGACGCACCAGCCTGTCCAAAGCCTTTGCCCTGATCGGGGCGTTGGACCTTTTTGTCACCAATGATTCCGGCCTGATGCATGTCGCAGCAGCCCAACATGTAAACCAGGTGGCTGTGATCGGTTCCACCGACCCTGTTGCCACAGCCCCTGCAAATAAAAACAGTGTGATGGTCAGAGATCCGGTTCCCTGTGCGCCCTGTCTGAAAAAAGATTGCCCAACTGACCATAAATGCATGGATAAAATCACCGTGGAGATGGTGATGTCAGCCTGCAACGCTTTTCTGGGAAAGGAGGGGTTCAATGGCTGATGCCCAAAGGGGGGTATTTGACCGGGTTAACCGGATTCTGATTGTCAAGCCCAGTGCCCTGGGGGATATTGTTCATTCCATGCCGTTTCTTCATGTATTGAAAAAAAGGTTTCCATGGGCCCGGATCGACTGGGTGGTGGCCCATGGACTGCATACCTTTTTGGAAGGCCACCCCATGATCAACCGCCTGTGGGTGATCAAAAAAGACCAGTGGAAAAAGCTCAGCCAACTCAGGCTGACACTAAAGGAGATCAACGCTTTGCGGCAGGGACTGGCAGAACAGCACTATGATGTATGCATTGATCTGTCCGGGCTGTTTCGTTCCGGTGTGATCTCAGCGTTTTCCAAGGCCCCTGTCCGCCTGGGGTTTGACTCCTCGGATGAGGGCAGCCCTTTATTTTATACCCATAAGATTCATGGGTCCATGAAGATCCATGCCATTGACCGGTATCTTGAAATTGCCCGCTTCATGGGTTGCACCGTTGATAAGGTTGAGTATCCTTTTGCGCCCCATAATCCTGCTCCTGATGTGATGAAAGAACTGCCGGAAGACTACGTTATTATCTGTCCCTCTGCCGGAAAACCAGCCAACCGGTGGCATGCTTCTAAATATGGGGCCCTTGCATCCATGCTGGACCTGCCGGTGGTGGTCATTGCCTCTGCACCGGAAGCGGATATTGCACAGGAAGTGGTGGGATCATCCCGGGGAAACGCCGTGTCCCTTGCCGGAAAAACGAATCTTAAAGATCTTTTGCCTGTCATCGGAAATGCGAAATACTTTATCTGTAATGATACCGGCCCCATGCATATTGCCGCAGCCCTGGGTATCCCGGTCTTTGCCATATTCGGACCGGCCAATCCGGTCCGGACCGGCCCCTATGGCACTATCCACACCGTGATTCAAAAAAAACTTGACTGTTCCCCTTGTTACGCCCATACCCCATGCCGCCGCTACAGGTGCATGGAAGAACTGACCGTGACCCAGGTGTTTGATCAAATACAGTATGGATTGAAAATAAAGGAAAGCACAGTATGAGTCCCTTTTCAGCCGGAAAGTTGTCTGTTTATATCATCGCGTATAATGAAGCCGATAAAATTGAAGATGCATTAAAAAGCGTGGTCTGGGCAGATGAGGTGGTGGTGGCGGATTCGTTCAGCACCGATGACACGGCAAAAATTGCCCAGGATTACGGGGCCAGGGTGGTTCAAATCCCTTTTGAGGGGTTTGGTCAGCTCAGGAACGATGCCATCAATGCGTGCAGCCACAACTGGGTGTTTAGCCTGGATGCGGATGAACGGTGCACCCAGGACGCAAAACAAGAGATTCTTCAAATCATCAATGATCCGGACAGTCTGGATGCTTACTATGTTCCCCGCCGGAATTATTTTATGGGAAAGTGGATCCGGCATGCAGGATTTTATCCGGATTTCCGCCAGCCCCAACTGTTCAGAAAAGGCGCATTAAAGTTTATGCCCGACGCGGTGCATGAAAGGTATGAAGTGCTCAGTGACAGGAAATGCGGTTATTTAAGCTCATCTATTTTTCAGATTCCGTTTAAGGATCTTGAAGAGATGTTTAGAAAAATGAACCGGTATTCCACCCTGGGTGCCCAAAAGCTTGATGCAGCAAATCAAAGATCAGGGATGTTCAATGCTCTTGCCCATGGGGTCTGGGCCTGGTTCAGCATGTATATTCTGAAACTGGGCTGCCTGGACGGTTGGCCAGGATTTATTATTTCTCTTAGCAGTTTTGAAAGTACCTTTTATAAATACGCCAAGCTTCACTTAAAGCAGAAATAAAACGATATCCGTTATGAATAAAGAAGATAAAGCCCTTTTCGGGGATGCTCCCCCGTCACCTTCCCAATCTGTTTTGATTGTAGACCCTCAAGTTGAAGGCCATCACTTAACATGGATTCGTTATATTACAGATGCGTTTTTAAGTCAGAATTTTAAAGTGACGCTGATGGCCGATTTCAGGCCCCAGCATGCGTCAAAAATTCATAATGTTCTCCAAGATCGGTTAAAGGATATTCAACGGATTTGTGCATTTAATGAAAACGGCAGGTATCATGGAAATTCCTGTCTGAAAAGTGTGTCCCTGGCTCAAAAAGAGTATGGGTTTTCTCATATTTTTTTTAATGAACTGGATCTGTTCGCATCAAATTGTCTGAGACAGGCTGCCATGGGAAGGTATCCCCCTCGAAATATTAAGGGGCTTTTGTCAGGAATTTATTTTCGGCCCAGGTTTTTGTTTGAAAAAAAGACCCTGTCCAATTCCATTAAATCAGCTGGTTTTAAAAGATTGTACCAAAACCGTTGGTTTAAGAATATTTTTTTAATGGATGAACAGCGAATAGAGGATGTCTCAAAAAAGTTTCCTGATATTAATTTTAACTTTCTACCCGATCCCTGGGATGGAAATTTTGCAATTGATCAAAAAGATGCAAGATCCTGTCTTAATCTGCCGCCCAATAAATTTATTGTCCTTCAATTTGGTATCGGAACAAAAAGAAAAGGATTGCATCATGTGGCAAACGCAATGAAAAATTTGCCGGATTCATCTGATGTTTTCTTGCTTTGCGCAGGAAAGTTGTCCATTCCATCAAAATTTGAAAGACTGTTATACAAATTGGAAGCGCAGGGCAAAGCAAAAATATTGAATCGGTATGTCAGTGATACGGAAGAAAAATTCTGCTTTTGCGCATCTGATGCGGTGTTGTTGCCCTATGTGCATCACATGGGTTCAAGCGGTGTTTTGTCCAGGGCCTGTGCAGCAGGAAAACCGGTAATCGCAAGTGATTTCGATCTGGTGGGGTTTCGTGTAAAGCAGTATGAACTTGGGCTTGTATTTGAACATGGGAGTGTGGCGCAACTAAAAACAGCGATTCATAAATTGGCCCAGATGGACATCATTCAAAAAGAAAAATTTAAAAAAAATAATTGGGGTTATGCAAAAAGGTGTCATTATAAAAAATTTAAGCAGGCCGTTACTAAGCCGTTTGTCATCAGACCGATCTATTGATTCTCGTTTATACGGCCCCTGGCGACGGCTTTTGATTGAGGGTGTTCTCCAAGGGTGAGGCTGTTTTGAATTTTTGGTAAGCACACTATTGATGCGTGATCATAATATTTAAACGCTTTCCCCTGATTATCAAACAGTTCTAAAAATTATGGTACAGACACTTATGATCAAAATCCATAGGTTATTCGCCCATAAAAAAAAATGGGCTCCACAAACACCCCCCACTGAATGCCAATGGTCCATCGGCATTTATGAGGGTGTTTCCCCCTTTACTTTACAACCGCCTGATAAAATAACCAATCCCATCATCTCTCCCTGTGATGTATCCGATGCTAAGGCAAGACTTGTCGCAGATCCTTTTGGGGTCCGATGTGAGGGGCGCTATTACCTTTTTTTTGAAGCTGAGGTAAAAACCAACAATGGGTTCAAAGGGAAAATAGCCATGGCAAGCAGTGAGAATGGGCAAACCTGGCAGTATGAAAAAGTGGTTCTTAGCGAGCCGTTTCATCTTTCTTATCCTTATGTTTTCACCCATGAAAACCAATTTTATCTTATTCCTGAATCAAGACAGTACAGGCAGGTTCGTCTGTATCGGGCCGTCTCATTCCCTTTCCACTGGGAACTGGACACCATATTATTGAAAGGCAAACGTTTTGCCGACAACACTCTTTTTTTTTATAATAACATGTGGTGGTTGTTTACAGACTCAGGCAATTCAACCCTTCGGCTGTATTTTTCCCCGCATCTAAAAGGACCCTATAAACAACATCGGAAAAGTCCCATACGTAAAAAAGACCCCCATTATGCACGACCTGCAGGACGGGTCATTTTGTACAAAACGAATCCGGTTCGTTTTGCCCAGGATACCTTGCCGATATATGGCAGCAAAGTCTGGGGCTTCAGGGTGATCACATTAACGACCGAAGACTACCAGGAAGAACCCATTACAGACCCTATTCTTGATGCGTCGGGGGCGGGTTGGAACAGTCATGGTATGCATACTGTTGATGCAACCCAATTACCCGATGGTTCATGGCGGGCCTATGTTGATGGATATGGCTCTATTAAGGCAGGTGTATAGTACTGTCAGGCCATGGGTCTTAGAGATTGTTTGGTAATTAGGGGCATTTTCATGAGATTGCAGCCGATTCATCAATTACCAAACAAGCTCTTAGTCAAAAGGACGTATTGGCGATACAAACAAGGCGGCACTCATTAAGGCAAAAAACCAACCTTCAGCGCTGTCCTGGAGCGGAGACGCTACCATACAGGACGTCATGATGGTTAAGACAAGGCCCCGGCCAAGCAGTGTGCTTTCATTTTTTTGAAAAAAACCAGCACGCCACCATTGGGTGATGAAAAACCAGAGAAGAATCAATATGCCCACCAGGCCAAACTGCACGCCAACCATTAAATAATCGTTATGGGGGTTGTCTGATTGATTGAACCGGGTGCCTTTTACCAAATCAGAATAGGCGGTTTGAAAGCTTCCTGTGCCTGTGCCGATGAAAGGACTTTTTTTTATGAGTTTAAGTGAGTTTGTGTAGAATTCAAGGCGCAGGCCGATAGAGGAGGGTCGACTCACCGGCTCTCCATAATTCCATGCCTTTATTTCATTGACTGTGATATGGGCTCTTTTCAGCAATGGATTTGATGGATAGCACCATAAAAAAAGCCCTATGCAGATACAGAGGATAAAGAAGACTACAAGGCTGTTCCGGCTGCTCCATGAAAAAAAATAGTACACAAGAAGGACAAGGATAATCAGATGGCCGGTACGTCCGCCTACCATAAATAATACATTGACTAAGGAAAGAAAGCTGAATCCTGCCCATAGAATTCGTGCTCTAAATGTTTTAGCTGATCTGGCCAGGACTGCCGCAACAAATACGGTAAATGCCATGAATGTATTGTGTTTGATGTGGTCGTGGAAAACATAACAGTCAAGCGGGTTACCTTTGACAGGTATAAATCCCGGTACCATGTCCATGCGTATCAGGTACGAGAGAACAAGAACGAATCCCATGGCACTGATAAATGATATCAAAACAGCCCGGGCATTTTTTTCTTTTTTTAGATATATCATAGACATGGCTATGAATAGGAACTTACCGCCGTTTTGGATGCTCTCAAGTACTTTTTCCTGGTTTGTATGGGTATATAAAAGTCCTGCCAGATGAATCAGGAAAAATATACAACCAGCCATGGCTACAGGATTGTATTTTATGATAATTGTCAATTCTTTTAATGGGTTTTTAAAGTTGTCCAGAATCCAGAACAACAGGAAAAGCCCTAAAACTACATAGGTTGCGGCCGTGGATACAGGAATGGTAAATGCGAGCAGAATCAGCATGAAACGGCATATTTTATTTAAATTTAGTGAGATCAATTTAGTCTGCATTCGTTTTCTCATATGAAAGTCACAATGAGTTGTTTAATTGGCATCTGCTGATTTTCTCTCATATGGATAATGTGTCCTTTCTGCTATTGTTACAATCGTTTAAAATAACGCTTTAAAAAGTGCTTCCAGGGACTCTGACTGATTCCCAATGACAGTTTCACCATATTCTAGCCGCATTAATCCATCTCTGGTAACCTGCTTTGTAGAGCTGAAGAACTTTGTCAATTCCGCTGTAGAGACTGAGGCCAAAACCACGAAGATTATTTGCAACCGAGATAAATCCTTCCGTTGCAGACCGAGCTTTTCGGCAATAGTCCTGTTTTATCGACCATCGCCGTCCTGACCCTTCCATCCTATCTTTCCAGGTATAAAAGGCGTCCCACCCAGGGATATTTCACGCATAGCTGCCATGGAAAAAGAAAAACGTGATCAGGCTTTCAACCGTTAGCGCCTGTTTAAATTTTCAGCGTTTTTATTATTTTTCATACATGTCTTCAAACTGGCGGGCAATATTGTCACGCTCATAAACAATTTCCACCCGGCGGTTCCGGGCCCGGCCCTGGGCCGTATCATTGGTAGCCACGGGATGATACTGAGCATAGCCTTCGGCGGAAATATAAAAAGGCGACACCCCGTTTGCGACCAGCAGGCGCGCAACCGTAGACGCCCTGGCCGAAGACAGTTCCCAGTTCGATGGATAAATGGGTGACGTAATGGGTTCTGAATCGGTATGCCCACGGATCTTTACATGGTAGGCAAGCCGTGACAGGACCGTGGCCACTTTGTCAAGAATCTCCAGCCCCTTGGGGGATAGCCGGGTGCCGCCTGCCGGAAAAAGCAGCAGATCGGACATGGTGATGACCACACCGACCTCGGTTTTTGTAACACTGACCTCTCCGCCCAGTTTATTGAAAAGGACCAGCTCCCTGATCTCAGAAACAATATCATCCATCTCCTTTTCAATCATGCCGCCAAGTTCATCAACGGAGGGGGGCTGCTCGGTTTTGTCCGAAGGTACCGGACGCATGATCAATCCCTCCCGGGTACCGGATTCAGGTACGGCCTGAGCCCCCAAAGCACTTCTCAGGGATTTGACCAGTTCTTTGTAGGTCTCCTGCTGGGTGGTACTCATGGCGAATAAAAGAACAAAAAAGCACATCAGAAGCGTTACCAGATCCGCAAAGGTTGCCATCCATGCGGGCGCACCTTCGGTGACATTGATAATCTCTTCCTTAACAACCTTTTGTTTTCCGCTACCGGAATCTTCATCGTTTTCAGCCATGCCTATATCCTTTTACCCAAACCATGAATTACTTCTTTTCTTCCTTGGCTGCATCCCCCAGATAGACCTTGAGCTTGTCTTCCATAAGCTTGGGATGTTCCCCTTCCCGGATGGATAAAATGCCCTCGTAAACAATACTCATGTTGGTAATTTCCTCTTCGGTGCGACCTTTGAGCTTATCGCTCATGGGAATAAAAAACAGGTTAGCCATGATAGCCCCGTAAAATGTCGTGATCATGGCAACAGCCATTTTGGGACCAATGGTTGACGGGTCATCCAGATTGGCCAGCATCTGCACAAGGCCGATCAGTGTGCCGATCATGCCGAATGCCGGTGCATAGGCTGCCATGGCGGCAAAAATATTTGACCCGGTCTCCAGACTCTTTTTGGTCAATTCCATCTTCTTTTCCATGATCTGCCCGATATCTTCGGTCTTCACCCCGTCCACGGTCATCTGCAGGGCCTGGGCCAGATAGGGATCCGAAGCACTCTGGATGTCACTTTCAATGGACAGCAACCCCCCTTTTCTGGCCTTATTGGATATTTCCGTGAGATTGGCAATGATATCCTCGGCTTTTTCAATTTTGAACATGAACACCTTGATAGCGGTTTTAACGATGCCGATCACATCACCCAAAGGAAAACCAATCATGGTTGCAGCAATGGTACCGCCCACGACAATAAGGATAGAGGGGATATTGATGAACATACCGATGGGACCGCCCAAAAGAATGGTACCCAGAATGAACCCAATCCCGGAAACAACACCGATGACTGAAGAAATATCCATTTGGTTCAGACCTTTATATAAACAGTTTCTTCTACAGGATATGCCCTGTGATATTGTATTATTTTATCAATGGCTTGCCGGGTCAGAGTTTCTCCTGCAGGCAGCAGTTTGGTACCGGTCTGGGTGAACAGTGTTGCACTGAGAATCATTCCCGGTTTCAGTTGTTCCACACCGACACCGCGCACCTGAAGTGTGTCTGCGCCCCAATGGAGCACCGCATACTTTTCAAGCCATCCGGCGATCTTTGGATCAAGCCGGCTGCCTATTTTAGGCTCAAGTTCTGAAAGCAGCGCCTGAACGCCAAAGGAAACATTGCTCTCCCGAAGGGTTTCAAGCTCATCCGCAGCCGCTAGAATTCTTGAGGCCAAAGGAATATGGTGCCATGTCAACCCATCAGGATATCCTGTGCCGTCCACATTTTCATTCAAAAAACGGATAACCGCCGCTACCCGCTCAAATCCACGGCAATGACTGAGCAGTTCAGCACCTTTAACCGGAAACTGCACCATCATCGCCTGATCATATACTGTGGGGCTGCTGTCTGGATATTCTCCCGCCTCTTGCCCTTCAGGTTCTTTTGGGTAAATATAATCCTTTGAAAGGAAAAGAAGCCCAATTTCGTGAAGCATACCAGCTTTTGACAGATCCTCCAACTGTTTTTGGGATAATCCCATCTTCTTTGCGATAAAACAGGCGATCTCTCCCACACGCTCTCCATGGCCGCGATTACGCTCCACCCGCTGACGAATCAGCGCATAAAGCATCCGGCCGAACCCTTCCATATCCCCAGCCATCTGTGTCTTGATATCCAGAAGGTTTTGTTTTAAGCGATTGCGCCCTTCGGACATCTGATGTATCTGTTTCAACGCGGTGTTCAGGTTACTCTTATCCTCAAGCAACTCATCTTTGACTTCTTTTAATTCGCGTTTAAACCGGTCCAGATACCCAAAGGATTTTTCAAGGGAGGCGGTTTTGGAATACAGCGCCTGTTGGAGATGCAGCTTATCCATGCTGCCTTTGGATTTGACTTCAATCTCCCGTATATCCAAAGGCCAGTCCACCACATGATCAGCACCCAATGCCATGAGACTTAATCGGACACGTTTCTTAGTCTCTTCAGGAACGATAACAAAAACAGCCGGAGAAAATTTAAAATGACAGGCGCCAAGCCCATCAAACCACGTCCGCACATTTTCCGGATCAATATTGTCCTCAGGTGCAAAGGGATCCATCAGCACAATATCCGGCCGCTGTTTCAGGGATTGTATCGCATCAGGCCGATCAACACAGGCAAGAAAAAGATGGGAATGTGCAGACCCAAAATCCTGGGGACACCGGGAACCGATGTATAAAATGGAAAGGCGTAAAGCCATAAATTAAACGACACCTGTCTCTTGTCTATTCCGAATATCCACGGGTCCACCATTCATCCCAGCGTGTGCAAAGGATCTCCCGGGCAAGCTGTTTCCCCGTATCTGTCTTAAGGCGGCCCACCACAAAGGAGAGCCAGGATTCAGGTGAAGTGGCGCCAAGATCTTTTAATTTTTTTAGTTCAAGGATAAAGGAAAGCTGGTCCGCATCATTGGCCAGCCGGGCTTCCATGGTTTCTGCCTGGTTGAACTCATCAATCAGTTCGGCAATATCCTTTGCCCAGTCAAGGCCTTGAATCAGATGTAATACCGCCTTGGATTCATCCACAGTATTATAATGCTTATGGACGTAATTCAAATCCCCTGTCCGGGCCTCGGCCGTATCATGCACCAGGGCCATGGAAATAAGCTTTTCAGCATTGACATCCGGTTCAAGACGGGCCATGACAAAGCACAAAAAAGCTGTGGTAAAACTATGTTCCGCAATACTTTCCTTTCCCGTGCCCAAAAAAGAGTATCCGCTCCGATTCAGGTCTTTGAGCATTCGTACTTCAAACAAAAGATCAGCAATCCGTGTCATTTCGCATCCATTTTCTGTGATTTAGAGCTGTTTTGATAATTAGGGGATCAAGACGAAATCTCATGAAAATGAGAACCAATTGTTACAAATTTTGTGTTAATAGCCGGACTATTCGCATAAAATTTGGTAGAATTGGGGCCATTTTCATGAGATTGCAGCCGATTCATCAATTACCAAACAAGCTCTTAGGCAACACATATTGACATTTATAGAACATTCGTTTAAATAAAGTCAAGATTTACAAGATTCAACACATCATTGGAGGTTCCATGCCGATTCATGAAAGAGAGTTTTCACCCTTGGTGTTCCTAATTGCGGTTTTCATCTTTACCTGCCTTTCCCCGGTTGGTGCCCGGGAAAAAGTAGAAACCTTTGACACAAATCAGGATACAGGCTTTTACTACACCATCAAAAAAGGCGACACCCTCTGGGATTTGTCCAAAAAATTTTATGATTCCCAATGGGACTGGCCAGGTCTGTGGTCACTCAACAAGGAGATTAAAAATCCCCACTGGATTTATCCGGGCAACACCATCAGGGTGTATCTCAAACCTGAATTTAAAAAACAAAGCCCGAAAAAACCAGCCCGGATGGTGGTTGACACCCGGTTCAATTATCCTGCCATTCACAGAACCGGGTTTATCAGGGACAAACAGGTGCCGCCCCTTGGCACGGTATTGCGGGAAAAAGACGGCAATGTCATGATGGCCACAGATGATATTGTTTACATCCAACCCACCGGGCGCGCCCCTTTTATTCCCGGACACAGGTACCAGATTTACGCCACCTCCCAGGTGGATCAAAAGATCGGCACAAGCCGTTACAAAGGCATTAGACACTTGGTCAAGGCCGACCTTGAGATTATTGAAGTCAATACCCAATATGCGGTGGGCAAGATTAAGAATTCTTACAGAGATGTGGTTTCAGGAGATATGATCATGGATTTTTATCCAAGACAGCCGACATTTGAGGTGGATGAACACCCTGAGCCTATAGATGCGGTGTTGCTCTGTTCCGAGGATGACAACATTCTGGTTAACGATTACCGCATCGGCTTTATCAACAAGGGCTCCCAGGATAATATCCTGCCGGGCAATATTTACACCATCAAGCGCGGCAAAGCCACCGAATCAGTTCATGATCTCAAAACAGGGTTAAATATCGCACCGGTAACAAGCGGCAGGCTCATTGTTCTTCATACGGAATCGGCAAGTGCCACGGTCATGCTGCTGTCGTCAACCCAGGATATTCACCCCGGCGATATCGTCAATTAATAAAATAGAATTGGGCCGAAGACAGATCCCCTCCCCGGCATTACGCCTGCTGCCAGGTCACCCTTAAAATCTCCTGGTAGGTTGTATGCCCCTTAAGCATCTTTTTTATGCCGTTTTCCTGTAAAGGGATCAGGCCCTGTTCACGGGCTGTCCGGTGCATATCACCAAGGTTTGCGTTACGGGTTGTCAACTGCTTTAACCCCCGGGTATAGGCAAGAATTTCATAAATCCCGGTCCGGCCGCTGTAACCGGTATTTCTGCATTTCATACACCCCTTTCCGTGTTTCAACTTTAAGGGACCATCGCCCGGTACAAAAAGACCTAAATCTTTAAGCTCCCCGCGGTCCATTTTAAAGGACTGGGCGCAATGGGGGCAGATTTTACGCACAAGACGCTGGGCAACGACCCCGGTCAGGGCGGAATGAATCAGATAGGGGGGGATACCCAGGTCTAAAAGCCTGAAAACCGTGGATACGGCATCATTCGTGTGCAGGGTGGACAGCACTAAATGCCCTGTCAGGGCAGCCTGCACCGCTGCCTGGGCCGTTTCAAGATCCCGGATCTCCCCCACCATGATGATATCCGGATCCTGGCGCATAATATTGCGTAAAACCGATCCGAATGTCACATCAATGGCCGGCTGAACACCCACCTGATTGAACTCCTCATGGATCATTTCAATGGGATCTTCAATGGTGGTGATATTCACTTCAGGCGAAGAGAGCATGCGCAATGAAGAATACAAGGTGGTGGACTTTCCTGACCCGGTGGGACCAGTCACCAATACAATACCAAAGGGCATGGTGATCAATTTTTTATATTTTTTCAGGTCTGCCGGTGTGAATCCTAAGCTTTCCAGATCCTGGAAAAGAATTTCAGGATCCATAATCCGCATCACCACTTTTTCGCCAAATGCCACAGGGATCGTGGATACCCGGATTTCCACTTCCTGATCCTTTTTGAGCATTTTAATCCGCCCGTCCTGGGGCCGGCGCTTTTCAGCCATATCCAGTGCAGACAGATTTTTAATACGGCTGACCACGGCATTGTGCAATTTTTTTGGTAATTTGTATACGGTGTGCAATGCCCCGTCAATGCGCATGCGTACCAGACAAATATCCCGTTTGGGTTCAATGTGGACATCACTGGTTTTCTGGTCAAAGGCGTATGAGAACAGATGGTTCACAGCATTGACGATATGCTGATCCGTGGATGGCGGCTCAGCGGTGTTGTCAAGTTTGACAAATCGTTCAAGATTGCCTAGATCCACACCGGTCCGGGAGAAAAGGTTCTCAGCCGCACTAATGGAGTGATGAAACCCGAAAAACTCCTTGATCAGCCGTTCCACATCTGTTTTCGAACTGACAATGGGAAATACTTTCAAATTGGTCACCCGTTGCACATCGGCAATGGCCTCCTGGTTAAACGGATTCGGGGTGGCCACCACCAGTTTGCCGTCTTTCATCTGCAAAGGCAACAGCAGATGCTTCAGGGCAAAGGAGCGGGAAATGGTGCCGGTAACCAGATTAATTTCAAGCTTTAACGGATCAATTTTTTTATACGGCAGGTGCCAGGAATCGGCCAGGGTTTTAAAAATCAGATCTTCATCAATCACTTTGTCGGGTTTGTCCAGCCGATTCAAATTCAAATAGACCAGCACATCAATAAAAGAGATGTCAGAAAGTGTCCTTTGCCTGTCTCCGGGTGAATTGCTATGGGTTTTCGCGGCAAGTTTTTCTTTTATCTTACGCTCCCGGCCAAGTAAATCCCTTGCCTGATCCGCAGAGATCAGTCGACCTGAAATCAGGGACTGACAAATGGCTTTGGCGCTGAAATACCGGTCAGAATTTGAATGCATGAATCTCCTGTGTATACTCTGTCATCACAAAACAAAAATGCCGGGTTAACTTAATTAAGTCAACCCGGCATTAATCAGATATAAGATAACGCCTGGTTTAGTCTTCTTCTATGGTGATGGCGTCCTCTTCACAAACTTCCAGGCAGCTTTCGCAGCCCATGCATTCATCGGCATTGACGGGAACGGATTTGTCATCCTCCATTTCAAACACCTCTGCAGGACATACATCAACACACTCTTCACAGCCCACACATTTTTCCTGATCAACCGTTGCGGTAAAAGCCATTTTAAAACCTCCTTAAAAATTAATAATACAACCGTATAAGCTCATCTTTATAAAATCATCGCCTGATTCAGCACCCGCTTTTACAACAATGTTTTTGCTAAAACAAGCTTTTTATAAAGGGAACTCCACCAGGCATACGCCAATTTGTCCACCTGGATTTATTTGAGTTAAATTCACATCACCAAGTTCTTTAAAAAAACGGATTTGAAGCCGCCCGGTCACAGAATCTTGGTCAGCAGCACCTTCAAAATATTCTTTTCCAGTATCAGGCGTCAGGCCCTGGGCCATCTGATCGAAAATTGCCTCTATGTTAAGATGCTGTTGTGTTATACCTTCACTGTCATTTTCATGCACTTTTATAGAATCAATGTCAAGGGTATTTATCGCCTTGCCTGCACCGGTCAAGAATTGATCCATCACAGCCCTGCTGGTGGTGACCAGAATTGGCATACCTTCGTGACCAAAGCATTCTGCATCAAAGGCAGCCGTCAGCCAGGCGTTTATTCTTTTTTCAGTCATCTCCTGGCCCGGTTCACAGGGTTGGGTAGCGCCCATGGACAGGGGCATTTCCCCCTCTCCTTTAAGTTCGGCAAAAAGTGCCGCACTTTCCTGGTCCAGCGCATCCAGTGCCGCCTGGATATCCTGGGATTCCCGGTCATGAATATCTGCAAGCTTAAGAAAAACAAGAGAATCATTATTTTCCCGTATCGTTGTTGGCTTCGGGTCATGGGAAGCTATCCCGTTACGGATGCCGGCTTTGATGGCCGCCACACCTGAATCATCTTTCAAAAACACGTTCTCACGAATCAACGCACGAAGATTTGTTTCATTGCCTTTATGGATGGCGGCCCAGTCCAGATAGGCCCGGACCTCTTGTTCAGCCAGGGCAAGTTTTTCCCTGTCAAGACAGACCCGCGTCAGCGCGCCTTTGGCCTCCAGACCAGACATCGGTTCGGGCAGCGTATCACCACCGTGAATATCTATCATATTTAAATTGTTAAAAAAGCCGAACAGGGTATTTGCCTGACGCTTATCCATAAAAGTAAACGGGAAAAAATAAAATTTTATCATACCATCTTATACCTTTTGGTCATGAATCAGGATCCCCATGTCATCCAACTGTTTCCGGATCCGGTCTGCTGTCTTAAAATCTTTTTGTTGCCGGGCCGCATCCCGTTCAGCCATGAGCGACGTCACCTCTGACGAATACAATACCTTTGTGCTGAAATCAAACATATTGAGCACCGCATCCATATCTTTGAAACAGTTAAGCAGACGCTGTGCCCCCCTGGGTCCCACCTGACCCGCAGCGACCATGCGGTTGATGCGCTTCACACCGGACAAAATACCGGACACCAGAACAGGGACCTTGAGATCGTTTGCCATGGCATCCATCATGCCCTGGCGTAAATCATAAGTAATATGCTGGATCTTTTCTTCATTGGACTGCCCGGACACATGCCCAAGGGATTCAATGCACCGGTTGATCCGGGAAAGAACGGTTTGGGCATCATCCAGACTTTTTCTGGATAAGCGCAGGGATTTTCTGTAATGGGCGGACAGTAGCCAAAAGCGAATGGTCTTCTCATCCCACCCCATCTCAACCAACCTGTCCAGGGTCAATGAACCGGCATCATCGGTATCCAGGGACCCGTCATACTGTATGGGATGGCAATGCATCCACACCCTGGCAAAAGAACCGCCGGCAGCCCTTGCAATGGCAATTTCGTTTTCATGGTGGGGAAACATAAGTTCCCTTGAGCCCGTATGGATGTCAAAATCTGCACCAAGGAAGGTTGACGCAAGGGCAGCACACTGCAGATGAAGTGAGGGGCGAACATTGCCCCATTCCGTTTTAACCCCAAGCCCCTGTTTAAGTTCCGAAAGTTTTACCCGCTTGAACAGGGTAAAATCCCTGGGATTGTTCTTTTCATATTCATCCAGGTCTACCGTCGCTCCCACCCGGATTTTGTTAAGATCCACCCGGGAAAGCTGTCCGTAATCCCCAAAGCTTGACAGGTCAAAGTATACGGAATGCAGTTTTTCATAGGCATGCTTGCTAACAAGCAGTTTCCTTGCCATATCCGTCATTTCGGTAAAATGTTTGGACACCTTGGGATAGGCCTGGGCCGGCCGCATGCCAAGCCGGGACAAATCAGCCAGAAAGACATCAATAAAAGGCTGGGTGAATGCCTCCAGGGAGGTTTTTGCCTGCCTTGCCCCTTCAATGGTTTTATCGTCATAATCGGTGATATTAACGATATGTTTAACTTTCACATCCTGATACTCAAGGTAGCGGATAAGCAGATCCGTAAACGCGTACCGTCTGAAGTGGGTAATATCCAGACGCCGGTGCACCGTAGGCCCGCAGGTGTAAATCCCAACCTCCTTGTTTCCCTGGGGATTAAAAGACTCTTTCTGGCCACCCAGGGAATTGTAAACGGTCAGGTGAATATTCTTTTTTACGCTGAACAGCTCAGTGGACAGATAGCGTTCACCTGAATCGGGAAAAATCACAACAATCACCCCGTTTTCAAGACGTTTGGCATGTTCAAGGGCCACGGCCATGGCTGCGCCTGAACTCATGCCCACAAAAAGGCCCTCCTTTGCAGCCAGTTGCCGGGCTGTCTCAAAAGCTGTGTCATCCTCAATATAGACGCTTTCATCCAGCAGGGTTTTGTTAAAAATCTCTGGCCGATAAGACTCTTTCATATTTTTAAGCCCCTGGATCCCGTGTCCCAGATAGGGCTCTGCACAGATCACCCGGGCATGATGGTCCTGATCCCTGAAATACCGGGACAGTCCCATGAGTGTCCCCGAAGTGCCCACAGTCGCCACCACAGCATCCACCTGACCGTTGGTCTGGGCCACAATTTCAGGCCCCGTGGTGTGATAATGGGCTTTCCAGTTGGCCTCATTATTATATTGATCTGTAAGGAAATATTTATCCGGATATTCCCTGGCCAGACGGTAGGCCTCCTCAATGGCCCCGTCCGATCCCAGGTGCCGGGGGGTAAGAATAATCCGGGCACCCCGGGCGTTAAGTATTTTTTTACGCTCTTCACTGGCGCTTTCGGACATGGTCAGGGCCAGTCTGTAGCCTTTGACCGCACAGATCATGGCAAGGCCGATGCCTGTATTTCCCGAGGTGGCTTCAATAACTGTTTTTCCAGGCGCAAGTTCGCCGTCTGCCTCGGCCTGGTTGATCATATACAGTGCGGCTCTGTCCTTGATGGACCCGCCAGGGTTCATATATTCAAGCTTTGCCAGGATGGTGACGCCCGGCACAGGATTAAGTGTTTGAATTTTTACAAGGGGGGTGTTACCGATGGACTCAATAATGCTTGCATACATGCGTATCCTCTCTTTGCCGGGGCAAGCCGGGAACGGTTCTTCTTCACAAAAGTCATGGGCCTAAGCCAATTTCCTCAACGGCCTTGACTTTTCAAGTATAAAATGGCTTTATACAGTAATTTTATTTGATGCGCAATTTATTAAACAGGCCCATTTTCACGTATGATTTCATATACAAACGTGCTGTGCCGGCTAGGTATTGTCCTGGTTGTCATTATATTCCCTTCCGGTCGGGCCCATTGTTTTTCCACTTCCCTGCCCACCCAGAAAGTGTCCTGGCACATCCAGGCCCGGCAGGTGAGTTACGAAGATAAACGCAAACTTTACATTGCGGAAAATGATGTGCTGATTACCGGGGGAAAAACACGTCTGGAAGCCGATTATGTGGAGTTCTCGGATATAACCAAAGACGCCTTTGCCAGGGGAAATGTTCTGTTTATCTCAGGAAAAGACACCATTACCTGCAAATCCATGAATGTCAATCTGAGCTCGGAAACAGGCACCATTAAACAGGGAACCATATTCATTCAGGACGGCAACTATTATATTTCAGGGGAAAAACTTCGAAAAACCGGAGCGTTTACCTATGATGCGCAAAAAGGGTCCATCACCACCTGTGAAGGCAATACCCCGGACTGGAAAATCACAGGAAAAGAGATTGAGGTTACCGTTGACGGATACGGCCATGCCAGGCATGCCACACTCTGGGTAAAAAAAATGCCCACCCTGTATGCCCCCTATTTTATATTTCCGGCCAAAACAACACGCCAGACCGGACTGTTGATGCCCATGGCAGGGTATTCAGACCAGATGGGATTTGAATACCGGCAACCCCTTTTTTTGGCGCTTTCCGATAATACTGACGCCACCTTGTATCCCTATTATATGTCGGACAGAGGGGTGATGCTCTCCGGCGAATACAGATATGTACTGTCCCCGGAGTCCAAAGGCATGATCATGATGAGCCATCTCAAGGATGAAACCATTGGCAACGAGGCAGATGAAAACCAAGATTACAATATTTCCGGGACACCTGATCGCACCAACCATGACAGGTACTGGTTTCGGATGAAGCATGACCAAACGCTGTGGTATGGTTTTAACGCCAAACTGGATATGGATTATGTTTCTGATATGGATTATCTGCGGACTTTTACCGACGGCTTCACAGGTTTTCACAGCACAGACGAGGCATTTGAAACGATGTTTGGCCGTGATCTGGATGAAGAGACTGATTACACCCGGAAAAACAGCCTGCTTGTCACAAAAAACTGGTTCTCATACAGCCTGAACATAGAGGCGTTGTGGTATGACAATATTAAAGCACGTCAGACAGACACAGATGACACCACCTTGCAGACTCTTCCCTCAATTGAATTTTTTGCAGTCCGCCAGAAAATTGCACAGGATTTTGAATTGTATTACACAATGGATTCGGAATTTACGTCATTTTACCGGCAGGATACCACCCATACAGCAGTTACCGGCAGACGGGTAGACATCCATCCAATAGTTTATTACCCTAGGATGCTCGGCAAATCATTTTTCCTGGAGCCCTATGCCGGTGTCAGGGGGACCTTATGGGATACAGATGATTTCACAGACAGCGACGGGGATGATTCCAACACCAGGATCCGGGGGCTTTATGAGGTGGGCATGGCCCTGTCAACAACCCTTTCCCGGGTGTTCACATTAGACATGGATTTTGCCGAAAAAATCCAACACAAGATTGTGCCCAGACTGGAGTACGACTATATTCCTTACGTGGATCAACAGAATCTGCCTTACTTTGATGCCCTAGACAATATTTCAGAAAAAAATATCATTACCTGGTCCTTGACCAACACATTCACCGCCAGAAATACAATAACGGATGAAAACGGCGAAGAATCCAGGGCAGTCTACAGAGAACTCTTCTGGTTCAAGCTTTCCCAGGGCTATAACATCCGGTATGAACGGGATGGCGATCATGCCGAGGACGACCCCTGGCAGGATCTGACATTGGAATACGAATTTAATCCCGTCAAATACCTGCAGGCAGACGGCACCATAGCCTTTGATCCCAATAACAACCATTTCACAACAATAGAGGTGGGGAGCACGGTATCAGATAATAGAGGGGACAGTCTGTACATATCGTATCGATATTCGAAAAATGATTCACATACCTGGAAAACAATACTTACCACAAATCTGGTTCCAGATATCCTGGGCGCCTATTATTCCGTTGAAAGGGACCTTGAAGACCGGAAAACCATTGAAACAGGTGCAGGTATTTCCATCAACCGTCCCTGCTGGGGCTTGGACCTGATGTTCAAAGATGAATCAGCAGATAAATCTTTTGCCTTCATGGTGACCCTGAAGGGTATTGGAGAATTTGGCACAAAATGAAAGACAAAACTCTTTGGTTTGCCCTGCTGACCCGAAGCAATTTTGAGCAGACCGTATACGCAAGTATAAGCAAAAAAAAAATAGATGCGTTCCTTCCCAGGACAAGAAAACCCAGCAAAAGAAGAGACCGCAAGCTCATGATAGAAACTCCGTTGTTTCCCGGGTACGTGTTTGTTAAATCCACCATGGCACCGGTGGACCAGTTACCGATTTTAAAAACCCTGGGTGCCGTCAGGCTTTTAGGAAACACTGCCGGTCCTGTACCCGTGCCAAAACAACAGATTGAGTCGCTCAAGCTTCTGACCTCCGTAACCCAGGATCTGGTCACAGGCAGCCTTATTGATCTAGAAAAAGGAGATCCGGTAATCATCCTTGAAGGCCCCATGGCAGGGCTGAAAGGAGAATTTTTTGAACATAAGGGCAAGGGCAGAGTGATTATCAAAGTAGACTTGCTAGGCAGATATGCAGGTGTCGAAGTGGATTCTGACAAGGTTGAAAAAATCCCGGACCTGCTGTCTTAGTGCCTGAGAGCTTGTTTGGTAATTAGGGGATCAAACAAGCTCTGAACAAAAACCTGGAAATTTTGTCAACAGGTTGTTACGGAATAGATCATTTTAACCACAGGCATAGATAACATATTCCGAGGATTAAAATTTTCCGTCCACCAAGGTAATCGGCAAAATTTACGGTTTTTGGTCGGGCACTATCATAACTTCTTGACTTTTTGATGTATATTCATTAAGAGTCTATAGAAAACTTTTTAGCTGTTTAATATATTTTTGAGGTTCTATGAATAAACTTGAATTGATTTCCACGTTGAAAGAGCGGGCCCACCTGACCAAATCAGAAGCAGCCGACGTAATAAAAATATTTTTTGACTCCCTGTCAGACGCCTTTGTCAAGGGCGATCGGGTTGAGATAAGAGGACTTTTCAGTTTTCATATCAAAGAGTATAAAAGCTATGTGGGCAGAAATCCCAAAACCGGACAAAAAGTAAATATCCCGCCCAAACGTCTGCCATTTTTTAAATGCGGTAAAGAACTCAAAGAGCGGGTTGATTATTAGCTTATACCTTAAAAAATGCTTGTCTTTTAAGCCGCCCTCGGGGTTACGCCAACGGACACACATACCTAATATGTTTTCTTTGACGTGCCTTGAGGGCGACTTGAAATCCGGCATCTATGGGAGATTTAATTCTGCCCATGGGCCTAATCCAATGTTTCTGATATGCCGCCAGCACCTTACGAGAGGAACCGGGAAGCCCTTCCCTCATCTGTACCATTATCTGAATTAACCTATATGGTTCAGACTGACCGGATCCCAAATGCCCTTCTTTTTCACGGCCCCCGGGGAACCGGTAAAAACAAGGCTGCGCTTTTTTTTGCCCAGGCCGCCAACTGCCATTCAGACAACGGCCGACCGTGCAATATCTGCACTTCATGCAGAAAAATATCTGCAGAGATGCACCCGGACATGATCTTTTTGGCGCCGGCTGACAACAAAAAGATGATCACCATTTCCCAAATCCGGGACATGGGCAGCATCATCGCATCCCGGGCCAATGAAGCAGCGTTCAGGATGGTGTGCATCCGCCATGCAGATCTGATGAACCCCCAGGCCCAGAATGCACTGCTCAAAATGCTTGAAGAACCGCCGGAGCGGACATTTTTTATCCTTACAGCAGAGCAGGCGGCCCCCCTTTTACCGACCATTTTATCCAGGTGCCGGCGCATTGACTTCCAGGCATTGTCAGACCACGACATCAAAAAAATCCTATGCACACAATACGGGCTTGATCCCGAAACCGCTTATATTGTCAGCAAAACCGCCGGAAGCGACATCGACCTGGCTCTGCGTCTTTCAGGACTGGATAACGGTCAATCTGACTGGAAAATGCTGCGGCCATGGTTGATCAAACAGATATGCGGATTTCTGACAGCCCCGCAGCATCAAAGTGGTTTTAAGTGCCTTGATTTATCCAGGCTGATGGCGTCCCGCCCGGAATATCTTCATGATGCCATGGCAGTGATCCGAACCATATTCAGAGATTTCTGCATACTAGAATATGCACCGGATAAAATAGTTAACCTTGATTTTTTAAGTGTATTTAAAGATATTAGGAAGATGCATTCTTATTGTCGACTTTTAACATGGATGACACTGTTTCATGAAACGGAAAAAAGACTGGAATCCAACAGCGGCACAAGACTGACCCTTGACCGTTTTTTTCTTTCCTTGTATTTATCCAGATAAGAGGTTGATTTTATGGTAAATGTTACCGGGGTTAGATTTAAAACCGCAGGTAAAATATACGATTTCAACAGCAACGCCTTAACCGTGAATATAGGAGACCGGGTGATCGTCGAAACAGAACAGGGGTTAGGGTTTGGAACCATTGCCATCCCTTCCCGGGAAAAGGACAAAGACGAAAAATCCTTGAAAAATATTATTAGAGTCGCCACCCAGGAGGATTTCAGGCGGCGCACGGAACTTGAATTACTGGAACAGCGGGCCCATGAATACTGCGTTCAGTGCATAAAAGACCTGGATCTTCTAATGAACCTGTTCAGTGTGGAGAGCACCTTTGACAGAAACAAGCTGACATTTTTTTATACGGCGGACGGCAGGATTGATTTCAGGGAACTGATCAAACTTCTGATCAAAAAATTTTCCATCCGCATTGAAATGCGCCAGGTGGGTATCCGCAACCTGTCCAAACATGTGGGTGGGTTGGGAAAGTGCGGCAGGGAACTGTGCTGCTCATCTTTTATGCATACCTTTGATCCAGTGTCCATCAAAATGGCAAAGGAGCAGGGGCTAAGCTTGAATCCCACTAAAATTTCAGGGGTGTGCGGCCGGTTGATGTGCTGTCTGACCTTTGAAGATCAGACCTACCGCCACTATAAGAAAAAAATGCCTAAATTAGGCAAAATTATTACCGTTGAAGATCTCAAAGGCAAGGTGGTCCGCCAGAATGTTCTCAGACAAAGTGTCACCGTCAGGCTTGATGACCGCAAGGAAAAGGAAATATTTCTGTCACAACTGAAAAAAGAAAACGCTTAGGAACCCATCCCAATGACTTGTCAGTACTATACCACGCCCATTTACTATGTGAATGCCAAACCCCATCTCGGCCATGCCTATACCTCCATTACGGCAGATGTGGCCACTCGTTTTAAAAAAATGGAAGGTGCAGACACCTTTTTTCTAACAGGAACGGATGAACACGGGGATAAAATTGTCCAGGCTGCTGAAAAGGAAAGCACCACACCCAAGGCTTACGCAGATAAAATCAGCAAACTTTTCCGGGATGTTCTGCCCCTGCTCAATATAGAAAACAACCACTTTATCCGGACAACCGATTCAGACCATATTGAGGTGGTAAAATCTGTTCTGACAACAATTTACGATAAAGGAGACATCTATTTCTCAAGTTATGAGGGCATTTATTGCTTCGGATGTGAAAGATTCTACCAGGAACGCGAACTTGTGGACGGCAAGTGCCCGGACCACGGCACCGTGCCGGAAACTATCAGGGAATCAAACTATTTCTTTAAAATGAGCAAGTACCAGGACTGGCTCATTGAGCACATCGAAACCCACCCGGACTTTATCCGGCCCGAACAGTACAACAAAGAAATTCTCTCATTTCTTAAGGAACCTTTGGAAGACCTGTGCATCTCCCGCCCCAAAAGCCGGCTCACCTGGGGTATCACCCTGCCCTTTGATGAAGATTATGTCACCTATGTATGGTTTGACGCCCTGGTGAACTACATTACAGCCCTTGGATACCCTGACGGGGAAAAGTTTAAAACGTTCTGGCCCACCGTCCGGCATTTTGTGGCCAAGGACATTATCAAACCCCACGGTATTTACTGGCCCATCATGCTTAAGGCCGCCGGCATTGAACCATACAATGGACTGAACGTCCATGGATTCTGGAATGTTCAGGGCTCTAAGATGTCCAAAAGCATCGGCAATGTCACCGATCCCGTGGAGGTAACAGACCGGTTCGGCGTGGATGCGTTCAGATATTTTCTTATGCGGGAAATGGTGTTTGGCCTGGACGCCAATTTCACCGAAGATGCGATTGTGGCAAGGATCAACTCAGATCTTGCCAATGACCTTGGCAATCTGTTCTCCCGGGTGCTCTCCATGAATCACAAATACTTCAAGGGCAATATCCAGGGCCCGGCCCCGGAATCAGACAAAGGCTTAAGTCTTGAGCCCCAGGCCCATGCCACTTTGGACGCGTATACAAACGCCATGGCAACATGCCAGTTCCACAAGGCCCTTGCAAGTGTATGGGAACTGGTGTCAGCCATGAATAAATACATTGTTGCCAATGAACCCTGGAACCTGGCCAAAGATCCGGCACGCGCTAGTGATCTTGGTACGGTGTTATACGAACTGCTGGAGGGAATCCGCTTTGTGGCAGGTCTGATCTGGCCGGTTATGCCGGAAACCAGCGGTAAAATCATTGCCGCCCTTGGTTTTGAGCTGCCTGAAAAAGGATTTTTCACCCTTGATGCCATCCGACCCTGGGGTCAGATACCATGCGGTATCACCCTGGAAAAGCCCACAATTCTTTTTCCCCGGGTAGACATTGATAAAAAAGTAGCTGGACCCCCTGCACCCAAACCGCTCAAACCGGCATTAAGAGAAGAGATCACCATTGATGATTTTTCCAAAATAGATCTAAGAGCCGGCAGGATTCTGTCTGCCGAACGGATTGAAAAATCGGACAAATTGCTCAAACTTCAGGTGGATATAGGCACCCAGACCCGGCAAATCGTGGCAGGCATAGGTAAGTCCTACACCCCCGAAGAGGTGGTGGGCAAAGAAGTCATTGTTGTGGCCAACCTGAAACCTGTAAAACTTATGGGAGAGTTGTCCGAAGGCATGGTGCTTGCGGCAAGTGTGAAAAAAAGCTTTGTTCTTTCCGGCTTTAACGGCAGTCCTAAGTCAGGCTGTCAAGTTAAATAGTTTTTTTATTTGGGGTACGCTTTTGCATTCTATTAGAACAGAACGTTCCTGGCGCGAACTTCAGACAGGTTATATCCAGCAGAAAAAGAAACAGGCCATGGCGGGGCGTATACGCCACATGGCAGTGTTTCTCTGCCTTGGTATTGCAGCCGTGGCACTGCTCTGGTTTGGGGCCCGCACGGCGTCTGAAATCGGTGAACGGCTGTTTTCCCCAAAACAGAATAAGGTCCAAAGTGATCCAACCCCGTCCAATCACCTTAAAAAATCCGAAGTCAAAACCCTGATCCAAAACATTGATATCCTCAATTCAAAAACAAACATTTTCTTTGCGGATGGGCCGTCCTGGACATATACCATCCATACCCAACTGGACACACGCCTTCAGGCGAAGCTGATCAGGACACTGAACTATCTTAAAAGCCTGGACCGGGGAAAGCCGGAACTCATCGGTATGGTGGCCATGGACGGCCGCACTGGATTTATAAAAGCCATGGCCGGATTTGATCCGGGCAATCCAGCCGCTAATCCCTGTACATCGGCCGGCTATCCTGCTGCCAGTATTTTTAAAATCGTTACCGCATCTGCTGCCGTGGAAGAATTAAATTACACGGCCACCACTCCCCTTTATTTCAACGGCAGGAAATACACCCTGTACAAACGGCAGTTAACGAATCAAAAAACAAAATATACCAATCGGGTTACTCTGGAGACCGCCTTTTCCGAATCCATCAACCCCGTATTCGGCAAACTCGGGAAACTTGCCCTGGGAAAAACAGTACTTAGCAATTTTGCCGAAAAATTTGGTTTCAACCAAAATCCGGATACCGATTTTGATTTTCCAGTACCCCGTTTTGCAGTGATCGGCAATGACTACCATTTGGCGGAACTTGGATGCGGATTTAACAGGGATACCTTGATTTCGCCTGTATTTGCCATGACGATGGTTTCCGCAATGATGAACAAAGGACAAAGCCTTGTCCCCCGTCTTGTGGACCGGATATCTGACGCAGACCAAAACGAGATTTACAAAAGCACTAAAGAAGTGTATAAAACACCGATCAGCCCTAAAACAGCAGCCACCATGCAAAGACTTATGAAAAAAACCATATCCGGCGGCACAGCCAGGAAATCATTCAGGGGCTATTCACGGGATAACGTATTATCCAACCTAGTAATCGGCGGAAAAACCGGCTCTTTATCCAACCGGGCGCATACAATCAAATACGACTGGTTCACGGGATTTGGGCAGCAGAAAAAAACAAAAGAGACATTGATCGTGGCAGTCGTCGTAGGCCATGGCAAATATATCGGAACCCGGGCATGCGCCCACGCCAAAAACATGCTGAAAACCTATTTCAACACGCCTATTCCCCAAAAAAGTTCGCTTGCAGAAAATTATAGACAAAATTCAGGAAATAAGGCGACTAAACGCCTGTAGTTCTCGCTTTAGACTCTTATAGTTTCATTCTTTGTTATGTTCGCTAGGACATAAGCTTTTATATGGAGGATACATATGAAACGGCAAGGCAAATTTTCAACACGATTTTTTGATTATCTTAAACATATTGCAAAAATAGATGTGAGCATGGGCAAACCCTTGTCATCGGTGCATGAAAACACCTTACTCTTTTTCCCTGACACCTGCTGCATTCTGGGCTGTGGAATCTGTGCCCTTGTGGCATTCAAAGGCCCTGCCTGTGAAGATGAGCTGCAGTCCCTGTCCAAGGGGCTTGACACCCTTTCACAAAATCGTCTTGGCCCGTTCTCCGAAGAGACAAATCCAATGGTTTCAAAAGATTACCTGGGGGGCGCAGAATTTTTGTCCGCCCTGTTTGAGCATGCCCAAACCCTTAAGCAGGAAACAATTTTTGCATCCCTGTTTTATAATCAGAAAAAAGTCCAAACATTGTCCGGCATCATCAAGGAGATTGAAAAAATTCTTACGGATGAAACCCGGCACTTTAAATCTGCCACTGCCAGCTTATCCACACCCGAGGTGGAGATTGCCGCAGATCATATTGAGCAGCTCAAGGATATCCTTTGGTGTTTGAAAAAAGAGATTATTAGTAATATTGAAGCCATCGAACATCTGGCGCCGGGCATAGGGAAACAAAATAATCCTTCAGGGATAGCGCTTTTTAAACGAATCAATGCCGTACTCAACAGCCTTGACCGCCTGGAGGTCAGGGGACGGGATTCGGCAGGCATTTCAGTGCTGTGCACCCTGGATGAAAAACAATTCTCAAAATACAAAAACCTGCTGGCACAAAAAGGGATTGCCAACATGTTGGAAAAAAGAAGCAACCGGCAAATCCTGTCAAACAACACTATTTCCATCAATGAAGTCAGCAGTCCAGGATCCTTAAACCGTATTACCGTCTGTTTTGTATACAAATTTGCTGCAGAAATAGGTGCCCTTGGCGACAACATCGCCTTTATCAGGAATCAGATTAGAAAAGACCTCTTACTCCAGACCCTTGCCGAATTTTCCCCGCTGACGTCATCGGTTTCCGCCCATACAAGGTGGGCATCAGTGGGTGATATCACCGAAGCCAACTGCCATCCCTTGGACAATGCGCCCACAGATACCCAAATATCCCAAAGCGGCATTATCCATGTCTGCCTGAATGGGGATATTGACAATTACCTGGAACTGAAAACCGAATACGAAGCCCAATACGACAAAATTGACCCCCAGATCACCACGGACACCAAATTGATTCCCTTGCAGATTGAACACCACCTGAAAAAGGGTGCGCCCATTGAAGAGGCATTCCGTCTGGCTGTCAACGAATTTGAGGGATCCCACGCCATTTCCATGCACACCGACCTTGCCCCGGGCAAATTGTTCCTGGCTCAGAAAGGCAGCGGGCAGGCCATTTTTGTGGGGCTTGCCCCGGACCATTACATTACGGCATCGGAACTATACGGCGTGGTGGAGCAGACCCGCCATTACATCAAACTCAACGGCGAAGATAAAGGACAGATTGTGATTCTGGACCAGGAGAGCACCGGCGGTATTGAAGGGGTGCGCTCCTATTATTACGACAAACAGCCCATCACCCTGACCCCCAAGGATGTGCTCACCAGCCAGATCACCTCCAGGGACATTGACCGCCAGGGATACAACCACTATTTTCTCAAGGAGATCTCCGAGTCCCCTGTGTCTGTTGAAAAAACACTGGAAAACAAATTCAAACAGAATCCGGGTTCAGGACTTTTCAATGTGAATCTGAACAGGACTATCATTCCGCCGGACCTGGAAGAAGATTTACGGTCTGGAAAAATTAAAAAAATATATTTCATCGGCCAGGGGACCGCCGGTATTGCAGCCCAGGGATGTGCGGATCTTCTCACCCATTACCTGGGGGATAAATCCATGAACATCCGTGCCCAGAAAGCGTCTGAGCTTTCAGGGTTCAACATTGGCAGCGATGGGGAAAATACCACAGCCATGGAAGATACCTTGGTTGTGGCCATCAGCCAGTCCGGCACCACCACGGACACCAACCGGACCGTGGACATGATCCGGGCCCAGGGCGCCAGAAGCCTTGCCATTGTCAACCGCAGGGATTCGGATCTGACGTTCAAAGTGGACGGGGTATTGTATACCAGTTCCGGCAGGGACATTGAGATGTCCGTGGCCTCCACCAAGGCCTTTTATTCCCAGATCACGGCCGGGGCCGTACTCGGGCTGCACCTGGCTGCCCTGCTCAATGCCAGAACTGAAGAATATATCAGTGATCAGATCCATGCGCTGATGGAATTGCCGGCAAAAATGAAGGCAGTTCTTGACATGCGTGATGAAATCAAGGAATGCGCCGATACGCTTGCAATCTCTAAAACGTATTGGGCCACAGTGGGTTCGGGCGCCAACAAAACATCTGCAGACGAAATCAGGATCAAACTGTCGGAACTGTGCTACAAAACCATCTCCTCGGATTTTGTTGAGGATAAAAAACATATTGATCTGTCAAGCGAGCCATTAATCATTGTCTGTGCCGCCGGCACCAGGGAAAGCGTACTTGGGGACATCATCAAGGATACATCCATTTTCCATGCCCACAAAGCCTGTCCCATTGTGATCACCACCCAGGGCGAAGACCGGTTTGATCTATATGCCAAGGCCGTTTTCAAGATCCCCGAAATCCAGGAACATTTTGCCCCGGTTCTCAATACCCTGGTGGGACATATCTGGGGGTACTATGCAGCCCTTGCCATCAATGCCAAATCAAAATTTCTGTATGACGCAAGGCAGAAAATAGAAAACATCATTGAAGCGTTCAAGACAGAGGGCCATGATGATTATGAGGTGCTTTTAGAAAACAAATTCACGGAAACCGTGGCAGAGTTCTACAATCAGTTTTCCCAGAAAAGGCGTCAGGGGGAATTTCCCGGTGCCGTGGGGCTGAGTACGATATCCGACATGACCTTGCTGCTCAAATACCTGTCCGGCAGGCTGCCGGTATCGGATTTTGAAGTGGACTTCGGTGTCAAAGGCACGCCGTCCAATATGCTGTCCACCTTTTTTAGCACCATGAACCAGGCCATCAATATTATGGCCCGGCCTGTGGATGCCATCAAGCACCAGGCCAAGACAGTTACCGTAGGCACCAGCCGGATCAGTGAACGGTTTGAAGGCATTGTTTTTGATGCCCTGGCTGAACATAACATCCAGATTCCTTTGATTACCAATACCAATGTACTGGTCCTTAAAAATCTGCAGGAAATCATATCCGAAGTGAAAGGTGCTGTGCTCTACCGTATCACCGGCTTAAACCTTTTAGGTAAAGTCACGGAAGACACCCGAATTGAAGTGGTATCCAAAACAGGCGTTCTTGCCAATGAATCCTCCAGGGTGGAAACAGATCACCGGCTCAAGGGCACCAAAAACATCATTGTCAGGGAGGGCAACGTATATATTGGCCAGGGTCGCAAAGACAACAGAAGCATTCTTGTGATTCCGGTGCTTTCATCTTCACCGGCATCGCCCAACATCATTGAATTCCTTTTGTCTTTAAACATCGCTTTTAAATCCACAAGCGAGGTTACCCTGTTGAAAAAAATCAAGGCCCTGGGCGGAAAATATAGCCGGCTTAAGGACTGGGTTCTTGAAAGTAAAAATGTGCCATGGGATGATAAATACCTCAACCTTGTTGACATTGAGACCCTGTTCGGTGCTACAGCTGAACGGGCTGTGGAAGCCATTGTTGAAAAACTCGGCTGATTAGCATCCCTTAATTGTAGCGGCCTGATTTCATAATGGCCTTGGGTTTATTTTATCAGAAAAATTCGGCCAGAATTAAACTCGTGAGTCGTAACTTTGGGAAGCCATATACAGGCCACTCCTTCTCACTTTGCCTGTGCTTGTGACGAAGGCGTATCCCATCATTAGAGCCTGTTTGGTAATTAGGGGATCGAAGCGAAATCTCATGAAAATGAGAACCAATTTTCACAAATTTTCTGTTAATAGCGGGACTATTGGCATAAAATTTGGTGGAATTGGAGCCATTTTCATGGGATTGCACCCGATTCATCAATTATCAAACACGCTCTTAAAGCTGGTAACGCGTGTCATAACAGAATCAGAAGCGCTTGCATAAGGTTTTCCGGATTTAGTCAAAGGCCGATCCAGATACCGTAGAACCCGACTGCTTGTCCCGGTTATATGTGCATGATGTACCAGTGATTCCATGATTGCGCCAAGTGAACCAGGGGTATCAAAAGTTAAATCTGTGGCCCATTGGCTTTGCCATAACGTCCAGTAATAGGAAAGATGCGGCCCCAGGATCTTTTCCATATCAGGAAATATTCTTTGGGAAAAGCCGTTTAGCAGTTTGGTAAATTGTGTATTGAGCTGCTCATCAAGCAGTTGTTGAGCCTTTCGGTAATCAGCGATATAGAGAAACTTGTTGCCGTGGACAAGAAAATCTATTCCAGCATGCTCAAGTCCGCGACACAGCCATTCACGGCCGTTGAGACAAATTTGAATATGATAAGGGAACCATGTTTGCAGCCTGATGTTCATAAATCCGTAATCAATGTCATCAAAATAAAAGTACAGATCTTTGCACTGTGTCTGATAATTTTTAAGTTGTGGAAACCCATTTTCTGAACAATACACTGCCCGATACGATGAGCCTCGCTCCAGGCAGGACCAAACTCCGATCAATCCACTTGATATCTGATCCTTTCGCTGTCTTTGATGGGCAAGTTCCTCTTTTCGGATGCGCCATGTTGGGATATGAGTAACAGATCGACCGCAATTGTTGATAGTATACTGCTCTGTTGTGCGAATTATGCTTTTCGTCTGAGACAACATCCACTCTTTGTAATTTTTGTTGAGAATCCCTCTGTTTCGGCAGAAGTTCATTACCTCAGCCGCGGACATCAGTGGAAGAATGAACCCTTTAAAAACAATACGGTCAAACCCCGTCGTCACATTCTTTCTGGCTGTTGAGTACGTTGATCGCAGTTATGACCGCATTAAAATTGTCAAAAGACTCTCTCATGCCCATAAACACAATGTTTTTTATATCATGGCCAAGGGTATGCCAGGCATTAAACACTTGACCCACAATTTCAGATGCTGCAGGCTGCGCTTAAATCCCATGCGAGTGGTCTGGCAGAACTTCCAACCCACCTGGCTGGACACGCGAAGGGTTTTGTACCGGGTCATGGGGATCACCACGGATTCAATTTTCAGACCGTGGGTAAGCGGGGTGATGAACTTGACCCGTTCACCCTCTTTGAATGTCTCTTCTACCTTGCCGGGTTGTAATACAAGCGCTTTTTCCAGTTCAGTCCAACGTTTTAAAAAATTTCAGAATTCCGGGGCATTGCCAATATTTTTTCCGCCGTTCTTCAACACTTCCCGGTAGAGCGCTTCGGCATGAAACACCTCCTTACCGTAATCATTTCGCAGGGTTTGGGTCAACTGATCCAACGGCAGGCCAAAGATATCAATCATAGGTTTCATGGCAGATGTATATCACAGGCCTGGGAATTTGCCTATTCCAGTCTCCGGCTTCCTGCCTCCAAAAGATGAATTTCAAGAGTCGTGGGGGATGCCGCTAAAGGATGATGTCAGCTCATAGGCGATGCTGCCGCTTTGAAGCCGCATAATACTTTCTTCGGAATATCCGAAACTAAGCAGATTGATACTGCCGTACCAGGTGATATGATCATCAATCACTGCAAATTTTTGATGGATGCTGGGTTTCAGGATCAGATGAATTCCCGCTGCCCGGATCATGGAAAAAAGAGGGGTCAGCAACGCCTTCTTCTCTGTTTCAAAAGGATCGATGGGCCGGGTTATGATGGTGATTCTGACCTCCTTTTGAATAAGCGGTTCAAAATATGCCATCATCTGGGCAACCCGCTTTTGGGTCATAAAGGGGCTGACAATCATCACACTGGAACGGGCATTTTCAAGATCATTCAGGTATACTGGTAAAAAATTGTTTTTGGTAAAAATGATATTGGTGGGTGCATCTGGAAAATTTTCAACCTTGCTTTTATACCCGATGGCGGCATATCCCCTCAGTCGCTTGCCATACATGCTTTCCAGCATCTTGACATGAAGATCCACATAGTCGTAAACCTGCACTTCCTTTTTGTTGTCATGGGGGCGGTGAAGTCTTCCCGCGTACTGCTGCAACGTGCCTTTCCAGGAAATGGGCATGGCCAGAAACAGGGTGTCCAGCCGGGGTTCGTCAAAGCCTTCTCCAATATACGAACCTGTTGATACCAGGATAAAGGGATTGCCGGAAGGGACAGCACGAATCTCTGCCATGATCCGGGCCGTGTCTTTGTCTCCCATACCACCGAAGAGACAGAAGACGTTTTGCGTTTTTTTCTCCAGCCGTTTTGTTAACTGCGCCACATGGCGTCTACGGCCGGAAAGAACCAGGCAGGTCCGTCCCTTTTCAAAACACCGGATCACATCGTCTGCAATGAGCTGGTTTCTGACTTCGTCCGAGGCGAGCCGGTCATACACTTCCTGCAGGGACAATGCTTGATCCCCTTTATCCGGACCGGTCCTGAAGGATGTGAACCGCGGGATCAGACAATGGTCGAAGGACCTTTTTTCCGCCTGGGCTTTGGGGTCAACATTAAACCTTACCGGCCCACAGTAAAAAAAGATGATGGGATGGTGGCCGTCGGGACGGTCAGGGGTGGCGGTCAGACCGTAAATGATCTTTGCATCTGCTTCTTTTAAGATCTGTTCAAAGGTGATTGCCGGTACATGATGGCATTCGTCCACAATAATCATGCCGTAATTTTTTACACATTCCCGGATAGTTCCGCTTCTGTTTAACGATTGCATGAGCGCCACATCTACAATTGATGAAAGCCGGTCCTTGCCGGCAGCCAGGTGGCCGATGATGTTGCGTTCCAGGTTGCGTTTCCTTTTGGAGGTCTGTTCCGGAAGGGTTTCGTTGATGACAAGAAACTGACCAAGTCTTTCCTGCCATTGGGAAACCAGTTGCTGACGATGCACCAGAACCAGGGTGTTGACCTTTCTTGCTGCAATGAGGCCTGCGCCGACCACGGTTTTTCCAAAGGCCAAAGGCCGTCGCTGCAGCCAAAACCCCGTTGTCATGGGAGAGCAGCGCATCCACGGCCTGCTGCTGCTCTGGCTTCAAGGTGCCGTTGAACTCAACATTGATGTCGTGTCCCTGCTGGGTATGGTCTGTCCATTTGATCCTGGCCCCGTGCTGTTCCAAAAGCTGGCAAAGATCTTTTTCAGCCCCCCGGGGCAGGGCCATGTGGGTTTCATGATCATCGACACATGAAATGACCCGTGGGATGCCGAAAGTGGATTGCCGCATGGCCTGGGCTTTGTAGAATTTTGGATTTTTAAATGCCGCACACCGTTTAATGGCGTCCAGTGCCCGCTGGCTCACCCCTTTTTTTGACATATACAACATGGCAGACCTGACTATTTCAACGGTTTGGGGGAAATCTTTTGCCGTTAATGTCTGTTGTGTTTTTTTCCATGGGGTGGCATGTTCTTCAGGCTCACCCTTTAATTCTCCCAGATCCTGGCCCCGGATCAGTTTTGAAACCCAGCCGTTCAGTTCTGTTTCATCCAGCGGTGTGATGCGGGATAAAAAGGCCCATTGATCCGGCCAGGGGGTAAAATTTTCATCGATAAAAACAGAGTTGTCCCTGCTGCGGGCCGATTTTTGAAAGGGCAGAGCAATGAGGTTGCCATACCCGCCCCGGGGCATGGTGTCCTGGTTGGGAAACAGCCGGTCATAGGATGAAAATGAGATCTCATGGCGTTGGGCCATGGCATGGGTGAGCAGGGCGGTACCAAATTTTCTGGCCACCGTTGCCCGAATCCGGTGCTTGAAAAAGAACCAGGCATGGCAGCCATTTCCGGATTGGGACCGTTCCACGGCGATGGGGATGTCAAACCGGGCGCAGGTATTCCGGATCACTGAGATATCCTGCTGCCATACTTGTTTGTCAAAATCAATGGCCAGGAAATGACAGGTTTCATCGGTGTTTAAAGGATAAATTCCAACGATCAATCCCCCCCTGAGATGGGCGTCAACAACCGCTTGTGTTAAAGGCGCGTGGGATTTATGGCTGCACTTAAAACATTTACCCCTGGGTTTGTTGCAGATCCCGGGCCGCCATTCATTGACGCAAACCGGACTGAACCCGGATTTTCCTTTTTTGTTCTGCCATTTTTTTGCGTAGAGATCCGTGCGGCCTTTGAACAGGGACATAAAAAGGGTGATTTTTTGATCTGGCGCAGCGTAATGGTTGATTCGGATTTGACCAGGAATAATCCGGGCATTGGGGCTGATATCTGTTCCACGCCCTGGATCGGGGTTAATGGGTTCCCGGATCAGATGCTCACGACTGATAGAACCTTTACCGGATTCCAGTTCCCGAATTCTGGCCCTGAGGGATCTGTTTTCATCAACAAGGGACAGATATTTTTGTTTCAATTCCTGGTATGAAATATTTTTCATCTATAATTCGTTACCTATTTGAGACATGATAAAAATCTGCACAACTCATCCAGATGCTGCTGCGGTTGATACATTGAATCTTTATATCATACCTGATAAATAGTACCTGACCAAAAACCCGTGTTTGGAGGAAAAGTTACCCAAAAGGAACTCAATTATCAGCACGGCGGCTCGGTATCCCCCGAGCAGCGAATTGAGCGGGACCGGCAGGCCGGTGCGCTGTTCATGATCATCGGCACACTCCGCTCCATCGAGAAAAAACAACCCAAACAGATTCGGTTGAAAAAGAAGATCCTGATGTACTACAGCCTCGACCTTGAGCTGACAGATCTCAAAACAGGTCTCATTGAGTGGGCCGACAATTTCAGGACCCTCCGGTAATCCCTGGCAGCGTGCACAAAATAAAGGAGATTTAGAAGATGCAGACTGAACCTGAAGCCAACGGACGCGCATTGCTTCCCCTTGTGATTTTTCTTGTCATTTTTGTCGGTACCGGCGCTGCACTGACGGTTCAGGGAACCGCCATGGCATTTTATCAGCTGTCTGCCGCCGTTGCCATCCTGCCGGCCATTGGGCTTGCCCTGTGCATGGGAGAAGGCTCTGTGGACCATAAGATCACTCGATTTCTGGTCGGTGTCGGTGACATCAACATTATCACCATGTGCATGATCTATCTTCTGGCCGGCGCGTTTGCGTCTGTGGCAAAATCCATCGGCGGGGTGGATGCCACGGTCAATGCGGGGTTGTCGGTCATTCCCATTCCGCTGGTCCTGCCGGGTCTGTTTGCCATTGCCGCCTTTGTCGCCACTGCCATGGGCACCTCCATGGGCACCATTGCTGCCATAGCCCCTATTGCTGCCGGCCTAGGCCAGCAGACCGAGATTTCGACGGCGTTGCTCATGGGCACGGTTGTGGGAGGTGCGATGTTCGGGGACAATCTGTCCATGATATCCGACACCACCATTGCCGCAACCCGCACCCAGGGATGTGACATGAGTGACAAATTTAAAATGAACGTCCGCATTGTCGCCCCGGCAGCGCTGATGACCCTCGTTCTTCTGGGGATCTTCGGGGCATCCGGTGATGCCATCCATACGGCGGACTGGCAGTTTGCCCGCATGATGCCGTATCTGGTGATTCTGGGGATGGCGGTTGCCGGGTTCAATGTGTTTCTGGTGCTGGCAACCGGAAGCGTGCTTGCCGGTGCCGTGGGGCTTGTCGTGATCCCTGAGTACTCGCTGCTGACCCTGTCAACAGATATCTATGCCGGATTTACGAGTATGCATGAAATACTGGTTTTATCCATGCTGGTGGGCGGGCTTGGCGAACTGATCCGGGTGAACGGCGGGCTGAAGTGGCTCCTTGAAAAGGTCAACCGCCTGGCCCTCAAGGTCAGCGGCGGCAATGCACGACGATCCGGTGAGTTCGGCATCGCCGCGCTTATTTCACTTGCCGATATCTGCACAGCCAACAACACGATTGCCATCATCCTGACCGGGAACATGGCAAAGGAGATTGCCGCAGATACGAAGGTGGATCCGCGCCGCAGCGCTAGTCTTCTGGATATTTTTTCCTGTATTGTCCAGGGCGTGACCCCGTATGCAGCCCAGGTGCTGCTGGCAGGGTCCATTGCAAAAATTTCACCGGTGAATGTGATCGCCTGCAACTGGTACTGTGGTGTACTGGCCGTGATATCGGTAATCGCTATTGTGACAGGCTGGCCAAAAGTGAAACGTCCCGGCACGGCATCCGTGTAAAGACAGGCATTCCCCCTTTGGCATCCTGCATTTGGACGAACGGCCATGGACCGCCTTGAACGTCCGTCGGCGTGCCCACAACAAATCATGAAAGAATCCAATTGGTTAGTGGAGACGTTATTGAATGAAAAACAGCCAACGAATACGGACGTAAGTTCGACGCATCCCGCCATGTCCGGCGCAACAGATCAAAACCACATCCGATCAACGTGGCAACTCAGTACCTTTTTTCATAATTCGAATGTATTCCACATAGGAATAGAGACGGTTTCGCTTCTGCCCGATCACCTCTTTGACGATTCCAAGCTGTTCCAATTCTCGCAGGCACTCATTGACGGTTGCCGTTGAAAGCTGAGTCTTCTTCTGTATCCATTTCGGCGAGGTCATTGGCCGCGCCAGCATCACTTTGTGAATCCGATGTGCAGAGCCGGAAATGCGCTTGAGGCCGTTGATACGTTGATCATCTTCAGCAGAAAGCGTCATCAGTTGCTGAGCAGTATCCACCGCCTGGGGTGCAGTATGAATGACCGCATCAGCAAAAAAGTGCAGCCATGCCTCCCAATCGCCGCTCAGAGCGTGTTTGATAATTAGGGGATCGAAGTGAAATCTCATGAAAATGAGCACCAATTTTCATGGGATTGCAGCCGATTCATCAATTATCAAACACGCTCTCAGACGCACTTCATTCAGAAGCTCATAATACTGCTGCCGATGGGTTTTAAAATATAAACTCAAGTAGAGCATCGGTGCTTTGAGTACCTGCTCGGAACAAAGCAGCAAGGTGATCATCAAACGCCCCAGACGGCCGTTACCGTCAAAAAATGGGTGAATGGTTTCAAACTGAACCTGTGCCAATGCCGCTTTAATGAGGACTGAGGTCTTTTCCGGCTGGTCATGTAAAAACAGCTCCAGCCTGCCCATGCACTCCTGAACATACTCTGGAGGCGGCGGTACAAAAGCAGCTGTACCCGGTCGGCTCCCGCCAATCCAATTCTGACTTCTGCGAAATTCGCCCGGATTAGACCCTTTGCCGCGCCCATTTGAGAGTAGAACACTGTGAATCTCTTTCAGCAGTCGGAGTGAGAGTCGAAATGGTTATGTAATGGCCTTGCAGATTCCGGTTCATGCGCTTATTTCACTTTTTGAATTAACTCGTTTTTTATTTTAATTTAAATCGAAATCTAAAATAAACCCATACTAACCTATTATCAAATGACCGTTCCGGAATCTCGCTCAGACTTGAGTTGAGGAACGTGGAAAACCCTCGTTCTCCATCTGCATTGACGCGGGCCAGGCAGATCTTTTGCTGTGCTCCCGGCTGGGCTCAAAGGAAAACGCAAAGACCGTCTGCTCGGGGAAATAACGGTAAAAGCCGATCTTGTCACCCAAAACTATTTTAACGATGCAGATGACGATCTTCTGGCCAAAATCCCGGATACGGACGGTAAAGTATAGCACAGATGGGGGATCTGGGCTGGAAGGACGCCAGGGGCAGAATCTGCGGCAGAAAAGCCCACCGGGTTGAAACCGGAAAACAGACCTTATTCACCATCCCCGTGGAAGCCATATTCAACAACCATGAAAAGGTCTATCGCAGTGCCCTCACCGGTGTCGGGCCTAAAAACCATCAGATTCCGGTGGTGTTTATGGAGCCGTGTCAAAAAATTTCCGACGAAAAACAATTTATCCGGGAACTGACTGATCTTGCTGGCAGACACCCTTTGACCCGCCTTATTGCATCCATTTTCAATGAATAAGCACCGGCTTTATGCACATGAACCAAAGAATACCGCTCGCCGGAACAAAAGCTTTAGCAGTAACTCCGCCATGGGTCCAAGGCTCGATACGGGTGGGTGGCTAACCCTTACTGAAACCCATTACTGGATTCCACCCGACAGGGGCTTTCACCCTGCAAGATACGCCGAGCTTTGCTCGGCGCGACAACGCAGAGTTCAGGGGCGGCGGGAAATTGATTGCAATGAACTACAAGAAACCTGTGAGTTTTGTATAAACCAAAAACGTTGAAAATACCGCGCACCTCCCGCCGTCCCTTGAAACGCCTTGTTATGGTTTTTATCTTGTGGTACAATTATCCGTACATGTACGCATTAATGAATTGAGGAACTGCTATGGATACTATTACATATACTTCTGCAAGAAGTAATCTTGCAAAAACAATGAAAAAAGTCTGTGATGATCATTCTCCTGTTGTC
>PDWI01000676.1_pt1 | contig 54941 bp, 42 predicted proteins | sample 1430891 | NCBI WGS metagenome assembly PDWI01 (sample SAMN01162508, study PRJNA174530) | Oral metagenome, whole genome shotgun sequencing project. | biome: Marine environment; feature: Marine mammal; material: Swab sample of the gingival sulcus; isolation source: swab sample of gingival sulcus... | reverse complement strand
AGTTGAGACACGGCGACGTCATGCTCGACAGGTTCCTGACACCTTCAAGCGTAGACTGACAGCGCGCGGATGCAAGTCAGCTCGCCGTGAACGCTTACGTTCCTTTCCTGACCGACCTGTGCCCTGCCAACTCGCGTATGTTGTCATGATCGACGGCGCCCATGAGCACTCCTGGGCGCTGCCGGTTCGATGCGGCAAGGGTTCCGGGCCTTTCTCCCGGAGTTGCAGAAAGCGGCACTGCACAACCGTTCTTCCAGAGAAACCATCGCTGACGCATCGCAAATCAGGAAGTGAATCGCCTGGAAACCCGAATCATCGAGATGGGAGGAGCGACAGCGCAATTGATCAGCTGGCACTGCTGGCAGAATCATCCACAAGTCAGCATTGTTTCTTGGTTGCCTGATCTCTATCTTGCCTCGCCGAATACCTTGCTATCCATCGTGCAACAGGCAAGCGGTCGCAGACGCATGCTGATTGGTCACCGCATGCAACCCGGGCATCGGCGAATTCGCCAACCGCCTGCTGACGAAGAAAGCACTGAACCAAGAAGATTTCGAACGTTTTCCGACAGCGAACACCCTTGTGGTGGAGTTCCCGATCACGCTCTGAAACAAACTCGAATTCGGCACCAGCAGCACACAGCTTTCGTCACCCTGACCGAACGAGGCGGCAATCAAGTTGCCGACCCGCAATCTTCGAATACTGCCCACGGAGTCTATGGACGGTAGTATCCCCACTTGATCACGGCTACGACTATCCAGGCAAGCACGCGACTACACGGAAGACAAAATTACCTTGAAAAACTGTGAGGCGTGTATTTAAGGATCAAACGGGTGTTCGAAATCACCGAAGCGTGCTTCGATGAATACCTGTGGCGCGTACGGAATCATCAATGCGCACATTCACGGTCATCAACAGGAGAAAGGCTTTGAACAAATCTCAGATAGTCTTCGCCATTGTGGCACTGTGCATCGGCGTTATCGGTTGCAATGATAGCGGCAGCAATTCCCCACCTGGCCCCGTAGACGACAGTCCCGGCACTGGCACCGGAACAGGCACTGGCCCCGTAACAGGCACTGGCCCCGTAACAGGCACTGACCCCGGAACAGGCACTGACCCCGGAACAGGCACTGGCCCCGGAACAGGCACTGGCCCCGGAACAGGTACTGGCCCCGGAACAGGTACTGGCCCCGGAACAGGTACTGGCCCCGGAACAGGCACTGACCCCGGAACAGGCACTGACCCCGGAACAGGTACTGACCCCGGAACAGGTACTGGCACCAGTCCAAATCCGAATGATTCGCTCAGCGACCTCTCAAACGGCCCGGCCATGCCTGAAACCGCAGACAACTACTGGGTATGCGACAACGCTGCCAGCGGCTCCGGATTCGATATCGCCTTCTACGATTCGGGTGAGGCCTCCTACTGGCCGAATCACGCCGCCGATGGTGGTTACACGCTTGAGTGGCAAGGGAACGGCTACGACGTTGTGCTGAGTGCGTCCGACTCAAAAGCGGGCACCATGACTGGCATCAGTATTTCAGACAATTCGATGAAGGCAACCAGTGTAGACATCGTCGGTCAGGACTACGGTCAAGTTACATGCCAACTGTTCACCGCCAACACCAATCCCGAACCTGAAGGACCTGACGGACCTGAAGGACCTGAAGGACCTGACGGACCTGACGGACCTGACGGACCTGACGGACCTGAAGGACCTGACGGACCTGACGGACCCGACGGACCCGACGGACCCGACGGACCCGACGGACCCGACGGACCCGACGGACCCGATGCCGGCGGCAGTATCGACGGCCTTGTCAACGCGGACTCGGCAGAAAGTGATTCCATCACCTACTGGCAATGCCTCTATGACACGAAAATGGGTTTCGAAATCGTGTTTCTGGGCGACGGCTCGGGGTTTGTGTGGCCTGGAAATGGACTGAGTACCGGGACAGGCGACCCAATGGCACTCACCTGGTCAACCGACGGCACCAACATCTACATGCAACTGAATGTCGGGGACGCTGTGCTGACGGGGGTACAGGTCTCTGGCTCGACGATGACAATCGAGCAGATGAGCGACGACACCAATACCGTTGACTCGATCACCTGTACGTTGCTTCCCTGAGGTACCTGCCAGCTTGCCGCATCACCATCGGTCCGACAGCACCCATGCTCACCTCTGGGTGCTCGTCGGATCGATACGGCAATATCGGTTGCGTGAAACACCTCCTGCGTGCCAATCGGATGGGTTCCTCCAGAGCCATGGGACTGCTTGTCGACGGTTTTCGAGGGTCTGTTGAAGCAGGTCGACGTGTTCGTCCATGGCTATCGGCCGGGGGCATTGGCCGGTCTCGGGTATGACCAGGCCAATCCGAATCGGACAAACCCGGCTCTCATGGATGTGAGTCCAGGCGCATACGGTTGGCAAGGCCCTTGGGTGCTGCGGCGCGGATTCGACAGCCTGGTGCAATGCAGTTCCGGCATTACGGACATTTGCAGAAACGGCAATGGCAGACTCGGGGAATTGCCTGAGCAGGCTCTGGATCAGCAGGCAGGCCATCTGCTCGCCGCTTGCGTATTCGAAGCTCTCCGCTAGGCTCGGAAAGGTCGGATCGTCTCTCGCGCACTCCGGAGAACGCCGTTTTGAGAAGTACGCCACCTTGAACCACACCGACAAGCTATTGAACGACGAAGCGCTCCTCGACAAAGTGCAGTGCCTCACCTGGCAGTTTTTTCACGACACCACCCATCCCTTTTCGTTGCTTGCACCCGACCGCGCGATTCGTCCGGACAGGTCGGCGTGGCAGGGAACAAATGTCTGCACCACCGGCGGCACGGGTTTCGCCGTGGTCGCCCTCGTCATCGCCAGTGAACGCGGCTGGCTCTCTCGGGACGAGGCTCTGCGTCGGCTGCTCCGCCTCGTCGCATGCCTTGAGCGGGCAGATCGCTTCCACGGTGCCTGGCCTCACTTTCTGCATGGGGAAAGCGGCAGGGTCATTCCCTTCTCGGCGATGGATGACGGTGCCGACATCGTCGAAACCACCTTCCTGATTGCCGGGCTTCTCGTCGCCCGGCAGTATTTCCATCACCCTGGCCGCGAAGCCGAATTGCGCCGGCGCATCGAACGGCTCTGGCAGACGATCGAATGGCACTGGTTCGAGCGGCCCGTAAGCGATGCGCACCCCGTACTTCGCTGGCACTGGAGTCCCGTGCACGAATGGTCGATGAACCTCGACGTGCGCGGCTGGAACGAGTGCCTGCTGAGCTACATACTGGCGGCCGCCTCACCGACTTCACCGATCAGTAGCGATGCCTATCACCGGGGTTGGGCGACGGGCGTGAACTTCCGTAACGGACAGCGCTTTCATGATATCGAACTGCCGCTCGGGCCGGATGGTGGCGGACCGCTTTTCTGGAGCCAGTACGCCTTCCTGTTTCTGGATCCGAGGGGCCTTGCCGACCATCACGCCAACTACTGGCAGCAGAACCTTGCTCACACCCGCATCAATCGCGCACACTGCATCGCCAATCCGCATCATCACTCAGGCTATGGTGAAAACTGCTGGGGCCTGACCGCCTCGGACAGCCCGGAGGGTTACGCCGCCCACGAACCGCGCCTCGATCTCGGCGTGATTTCACCGACCGCTGCCGTGTCGGCCATGCCCTACACGCCCGATGAATCGATGCAGGCCCTGCGGCATTTCCACGATGAACGCGGCACGGAACTGTGCACCCCCTGGGGGTTCATCGACGCATTCTCGCCGGACGCCGACTGGTTCGCCGACACTCACCTTGCCATCGATCAGGGGCCGATCATCGCCATGATCGAAAATCATCGCAGCGCTCTTGTGTGGGAACTCTTCATGAGTTGTCCCGAAGTCCGTGCCGGACTGGCCCGCTTGGGGTTCCGGTCCGGCATGACCTGATGCCTTCGATCGTCAACCAATCAAGGTGACACTGCTGCGTCCAGCGGCGCCCTGGCCCTACTCGTAGTACGGCCCTTTCAGTCCGAGATCCTCGACCAGCGCAACATAGGCATTGGATGCCTTGATCAGCTCCGCACCGTGACGCGCCAGCAGGGCTTCACGACGAGCCGGCACGGCTTCGGCAGCCAGCGCTCCCCAGCTCGCGGCGAGTTCCTCGGCCAGCAGGCGCAACTCGCCGACCTTGTCGCTGTCGTTCGTGGCCTCGCCGAGCAACCTGCCGGTGACCTTGCCGACCCCGGGAACGCTCATGGCACCGGCACTCGTGTAACCCTCGGGCAGATCGCCCTTGAGGTTGGTGACACGACGGTAGCGGATGCAGTCGAGAATCTGATCCACCGCCTGACAGGCACCGGCAACACGCGAGCGATGCTCGGTGTCGGCAGCGGCATGCGGCAACAGTTCGAGCTGCTCGGGATACTTCTCGGCCAGCGCCAGGAAAGGCACCATCGGGCCGGAGCAGTTGCCGTCATCGTCGACGAACAGATCGGCATCGATTGCCGCGTAACGCACCCGCCCGCTGGCGAGTGCCGCATCCAGCGCCTCGGCGTCGACCACTTCGCCACGGTCGTAGTTGACCACGATCGCGCCTTCGTTCAGGGCGTCGAGAACCTCGCTGTCGATGAGTCCGGCATTGGCGAACGTGCCGGTTGCGGCATCGAGGTTGCCGAGACCGGTGTGCGGACTGATGACATCGGCACCGCGTGCGGCATCGAGGACGGTAGGCGCAAATTCGAAGCCTTCCGATTCGATCCAGGTCTGGTGACGTTCGCGGGCATGTACCACCACTTCCATGCCGAAGGCACGCGCCAGCCGCGCCAGTTCACGACCGATGTTGCCGAAGCCGATGACCGCGAGCCGCTTGCCCTCGAGCTTCTCGGTGGGGTAGTCGCGCAGTTCCTTGCCGGTGTCGAACCTGCCGGCGGCAGTCAGTTCGTGCAGCTTGCCGACGGGCAGATCCGGACAGACCTTCAGCAGCGCCTTCATGGCCATCTGGGCCGTGGCGCGACTGTTGAAACCCGGCGTGTTCATGAGCGGCGCCTTGCCGCCATTGCCGTTACCGCCACCCCAGGACGCCGAACCCATGTTGCCGGTACCGGCACCGATACGTACACCGCCTTCCTCGAACACCGAAGCCTCGGGAAGGAAGGTGGCGGCGGCAATCACCGCATCGTACTGGCCCTTGTCGGTTATCGGCAGCAGCTCCTCGGCGGTGCTGAGATCGGGCTGATAGAAGAAATGCACGCGACCGGTTTCAAGCTCACCTGCATCGGCGAGCTCGACGTCGTGCCAGACACCGCCCTGTTCGGCCACGTGCGCACGCACGGCCGAGGGGTCAGGCTTGCCGTTCGCGTCGAACCTCAGGCCGACGAGATCGGCCACGAGCACCTTGTAGGCACGGTCGACGTCATCCACACGTTCGGCTTCGCTCGCCGCGGCGGTGGATTCGAAGGTTTCACCGAGTGCCGCCAGTTGCTCTTCCAGCACCACGATCTTGGCGCGGAGCCACGCGTATTTCAGGTTCTCGAGCAGCGCGATGATGTCGTCACCGTGGCGAATGCCGCCGATCCAGGCACGGTAGTCGCCCGGTGTGCCGGGGAAGGCATTGACGTAGCGGGCGGCATCGAGCGGCGCTTCGTAATCGCCGTTGGGATGGGTGAGGCCCTCGTAACCGAGAAGTTGCTTGGAGCGGGCAACGATGTCCGCATGGGTATCGGCATCGGTGATGTCCGGGTCGTTGACCGCAAGCAGCGTGACGGCGGCACCGCGACGTTCGACATCCTCGACCCCGGGCGCCAGCAGATCGTCATTGGCAAGCCACTCGTTGATCATCTTCCGGTTGGCCACCGACTGCGCGTTCATGGCACTCACATCGCCAACCAGCCTGCGCGCCCGCTTCAGGCCGTAGGTGGTCTCGGCAAAGGCAAGCGTGCTGTAGGTGTTGATGATGCCGCCGAGCATGCGATCTTCCATCGGATCGTAGATCGGACCGAGCGTCCAGGTCTGTTCGCCCGAGAGCGGCATCTTCGGGTCGGCCGGCACGGCAATCTTGAGTTGCCGCGGAATCGCCCAGGAAGGATCCTTCATGTTGGCGTCGATGAGCGCGAGCGACTCGGGCGTCAGTGACGCCACGAGGTAGCCGGACACACCACCGATGGCCTTCTGAAAGGGCGAGAACATGCAGCACTTGTCGAGCACGGCGGCCACGGTTTCGGCCGACCAGGGCATGGCGCCGAGCATGGAGGTACTGTCGATGACGGCGTGGTGACTGGCCGGATCGAGATCGATCCAGGCAAGCAGGTTTCTGATGTCGTCTTCGGTATACGTGGTGGCACCGGTGGTTTCGTGCCCCACGCCGATGAACAGCTTGATGCCCATCTCGCTGAGCGTCTCGGTGCTCGGAATGGTGCCCTCGACATCGGCAAAGTGCACGCGCGATTCGTCACCGTTCCGCGCATTGCGGTGCATCTCGATGATCTGCGCCCCCCAGGACTGGCGGAAGAAACCGCCGGCCTTGCCGGCATCGGTTTCGGGCCGCGGCGTGTCGACGAAGATCTGCTGTTCGGCGTCGTTGGCATTCAGGAGATGCATCACGCATACCGTGAAGCCGGCGTGACCACCGCCGAGACCCACCGCAAGCCGGTTCTTCTTCGGGAACTCGAAATAGCCGTGGATCTCGCGCATCATGTCGAGCAGCACCTTGTCGGCCGGATAGCCGCGGTGCATGCTGCGGCCGAGTTCCGCCGTCGTGAAGGCACCGACATCGTTGCCCTTGTCGTCGAGCTTGCGATAGTTCTGCTCGAGCCAGCGGTCGAACTCGAAGCGGTTCCTTCGCCCGTCGATCTCGCCCCGCACCATGTCGGTGATCGGCCCGACGCCGAAGAACGGGTTGCTCGTGCAGGCCGGCGGACCACCAGCCGTGGCTTCGAGTGCGGCAGCGCGCTGCGCCTTGAGCGTGTTGATATCGCTCATGAATGTCTCTTCCTGGGTGTGCGTGTATTCAAGCGGGAAGCGCCATGCAGGCAGGGGCAGGCGCACGGACCGCTCCAAGTATAATCACCTCGAGGCCGAAAACGGTTCAGGGAATCGATGCGTGCTGTTCCGCATGCGTCATGCATGGTCATGTACGTCATGCAAGGCCACATGCGCCATGGACAGCCGGTTTCGACCCCGCAACGCTCATACGGGTCACGAACAGGTTGGAATTGGCGCGAATGCAACCCGACCTGCGGAAAGTGAGCGACAATCCGCACAGACGACAATGAATTGGAGCGTGGACATGTTCAGTGTCCGTGCATGGACAAGGAAAGCAAGATCATGATCAAAACCGTATTGGCGACAAGCCTGTTGCTGGCCGGCCTCTCCATCGCCTGCCTCAGGCCAGCGCTGGCCGATGATGCCATCGCCCCGGAGATGCGTACCGAAGTCCTGAAGCTCCTGGATGCACTCAACGCGCCGGAAAACATGCTGCAGCAAAGCAAGACGATGTTATCGCCGATGGTGAAGTCCCTGACCGCCGACAATCCGGACATCACGACCGAGCAGTCTCGCGCCATCAAAGAGGAAATCCTGGCAGTCTTTGCCGACAATTTCGATGACATGATGGAGCAACTGGTTGTGGTCTATGCACGCCACTTCACGCTGGAAGACATCCAGGGGTTGAACGAGTTCTATGCAACGCCCCTCGGCCAGAAGTTCATCAAGAAAAACATGGCCTTGTACACGGAAAGCTCAAAGGCCGGCACGCAATGGGTACAACAGCTGATGCCGGAAATCAAGCAACGAGTGGAGAAGCGCATGGAAACCGAATGCATCAGTCTCGAAAAATAGGCAGCGACAGGAAAATACCCACCGCCAGCAGCAGCGGTATGCCCAGAGCGCAGAGCACGTTTGCCGTCAGCGCCTTGCCGAGTTCCGCGTCCCTCCCGAGTCCTCGCCAGGCGAAAAACCCGGCCGCCACCGCCGTCAGCACCAGCAGCGTCAGCGGAGGAAAGGCACCGCTGACAAGTCCGAGCAGCAGCATCGCCGAGAGGGCGACGAGCAACAACAGACAGGCCCGGGGTATCGCCGCCTTGCCGTGAACGATGGCCAGATGCCGGCGCCCCACCTGCCGATCCGGCTCGATGTCGGGTAGCTGATTGAGCAGAAGCAGGTTGCTGGTTGAACACAGCACCATCAGGCCCGCCAGCACCATTGCCGGCGTGGCAGGCGCACCAAGGGCAAGGTGGGTTCCCCAGAGCATCAGCGGCCCGAAACCGATACCCGGCGCCAGCAGGCAGGCGAGCGGATGCAGGTTGAGCACGCGTGTGTAGCTCACGATGATCAGCACACCGACAATGCCGATGGGCAACAGTGTGATGCCCTGCTTCGCAACGATCCAGAGCCCGGCCACAACCAGCACACCGAGACTGATCCACGAGAATGTCGCGACGGCGGCACTCGCATCCGGGTTGGCAGGGAGAGCGCCACTGCCACCGCTGAAGGGAGTGCGCTCGGTAAGCAGATCGAGACCGCTGGTGAAATCCTGATACTCGTTGATGACGTTGACGGCGATGTGTGCGGTCACGGCGGTGACCAGCACCACGGCCAGCATCAGCCAGTCGATCGGCGTTCCCGACAGTCTCGCCGTGGCCGCACCTGCCGCCACCACGAACACGCTCAGGGGCAGAAAGGCAGGCCGGGCGGTCTGGAAAACCGTGCCGACGTTCGAGTGTACTTCCTGATTCATCGCGGGCGGTGCCTGTTCACGCTGACGATTCGATGCCACCGGACTTTACTCGATTTCACCTTGCGAACGTACTGGCATCACATGGCAGCATCACGCCTGCCACTTCGAGTGCCGAGCAGGCGATGTGTCCTCACTCAAGGAACACATGGCTCCCGAAATCCACGCCGGCCCCGTAGTGCTCGGTGCCTTCGCCCTTCGCCAAGGCCGCCTTGATGACGCCCGCATGAGTCACGAGCAGTACACTGCCGGCGATCGCCCGCGGTCGCCACGCATCCAGCGCGTGCTGCGTGCGCGCCGTGAGCGCCGCCACGCTCTCGCCACCGTGCGGTCGCGCATGCTGGAAATCATCGTTCCAGGCATCAAGTTCCTCACGCGGAATGTCATTCCACAAGCGCCCTTCCCAGCACCCGAAATCCATCTCGATGAGCCGTTCGTCGATCATCACGGGCAGCGCCCGTGCCTTGCCGATGACACGGGCCAGTTCACGACAGCGGAACAGGGGGCTCGAAACGATGGCGGCGAGCGGCGGCAGTCTGTCCAGCACGGCGGCCGCCTCGTCCTCGAAACCGGCCGCGAGTCCGAGGTCGGTGCGGCCATAACAGGTACCCGGCGGCACCTCGGGCGTGGTGTGGCGAAGTGCGATCAGAGGCATGCCAGCAGCCCGAGATGGAAACCGAGTTCGCTGCACTGCTGTACGGCACCGAGCGTATCACCGGTGTAGCCGCCGAGTTTGCGCTCGAAGAACAGGCGCATGAGCGCGTGCCCCGCACCCAGGCCGACCAGCGCGCCGACCAGCGCAGAAAATGGCCACAGAAAGGCACCGCAGATCACGATGGCCAGACCGATACCGATGGCAACCAAGAGGCTTTCACGATCGATACCACGCGACACCGGTTTCGCGGTTCCTTCTTCGCGCACGTAGTTGCTGCTTGCAATCACCAGCACGCTGGACAGGCGCGAGAGCCCATGCGCTGCGATCAGCGCGCCCGCGACGACCCACACGCCGCCCGCACCGGGCAGCGTCTCCGCCACCGGAAAACCGTCCGGAGAGCCGTCGCTGGAACTGCCCGTCACGACCAGAGCCTCCGCACCCGTTCCGCTACCTGCCAGCGCCAGCAACGTCACGAACTTCGTGCCGAGAACAGCCATCAGCGCCAGCGCGCCGTAACTGCCGAGGCGGGAATCCTTCATGATCTCGAGCGAACGCTGGGGGGTCAGGCCGCCGCCGATACCGTCGAAAGTGTCGGCAAGCCCATCCTCGTGGAAGGCGCCGGTGAGCAGCAGGCCTGCCGTCAACGCCAGCGCCAGCGTCACCGATACCGGCCACCACTGAATACCGATTACCCAGACCAGCGCCATCAGCGCACCGATCAGACAACCCACGAGCGGATAGTGACGCACGGAAGCGGCCATCCGCTCGTCGGTGTAGTAACTTTCCGAACGTATCGGCAGGCGCGTCATGAACTGCAGCGCCAGCAGAAAGCGGGCGAGCCCGTCAGACATGTTGCACGGCCTCTTTTCGCTCCTCCGGAATTACCAAGGCGTAACACGCAAGACAAACCGTAACGGTCATCATTTGTTCCGTCAATCCACGCTCATGCCCAAGGGAATAGTACACGCCATGAATCGATATGTTCGCTCTCTGTTGGTCGCGCTGCTGGCACTGTCGCCTCTTGCAGTGCTGGCGCAGGATTTCAATGCCTTCCAGAATGCCGTTGCCGATGACAATGTGGCCGAAGTGGAATCGTACATTGCAGCCGGCGGCGATCCCGACAAACAGACCGATGGTCGCACCGCACTGCAGATTGCGGCGGCTACCGGTCGCGCAGAGGTCGCCAAGGTGCTGCTCGAGCACGGCGCCGATGCCAACTTCGCCAGCGAAGATGGTGCAACCATCGCGCACGCCGCCGTCATGGGCCCGGGCACCGAAGTGCTGGAAATGGTTATTGCAAAGGATGTCGATCTCGATGCCGTCGACGACAAGGGGCTCACCCCCATGCACTACGCCGCGATGCTCATGGACACCGACAAGCTGGTCCTGCTCAGGGACGCAGGCGCCGATGCCGACATGAAGCCCGAAGGGAACAAGTCAGTGCGCGAAATGCTGAGCCAGTTCGACATCGACCTCGATACCTTGTAAGGGTCGCGGTCAGGTTCAGATCGCAGCGAACAATTCCCACCGGTGGGTGGGTGACTCAACGTATCAACAATCACCCCCACCGGTCGGTGAAGGTCATCAAGACATGTGCCGCGATTCCTCGGCACGTGCCACCACACAACTGATCATGTTGCCGCGCCAGTAGAGCGCCTTCGCATCCAGGGCAACATTGTCGAGTTCTTCGGCAAGTTGCTCGCTCGCGGTGGCAAAGGCGGCCTCAAGCGGCCAGATGAGCTCGGCTTCTTCGTACAGCGGTATGCCACCATTCGATGGTGGCCGCCCGGCACCGGGTGACACCCTGGCGAACTGCATTGGTTGCGTCAACGCCAGTTCATCGAAGTTGATGAAACGCCGGCACAAGGGAAACATCGCCTTGTAGGCTGCTTCTTTCAGCGAGAACAGCGCAATGCGGTACCAGTCGAGGTGGGCCTGCGGATGTGCGCGCTCGCTTTCGACGGCGACCATGTTCCAGACACCCTGCTCGATCGGTCGTACCGGCTCGACATCAATACCGATCGACAGCAGGTCGCCCTCCGTTTTGCCACCCCGATCGCCTTCCCTTTCTCCACCCCGATCACCATCCGAACTGCCCGCAAGGCGCATTCGACCATCGAGACGCATGTCCACAGGCGAGGCCGCGGGCAAAGCCACGGGCAAAGCCACGGGCAAGGCCACGGCAAGCGCAAGCTCGTCGGTATGGGAAATGCAGCCGGCGATACCATCGGGCCAGAGGGGTTCGCCCGAGTCACCACGACCGACGATCACCGACGCATGGCCGAGTGAAGTCAGCGCAGCGCGAGCCGCCGCCCTGCCGCTCGAAAAGGTGCGCTGCCGTTTCGCCGATGCCCGTCCGAGCAAGGCCCGCTCCGCCGCCGGCAATTGTTCCACGCAATCCGACACCCACCTGACCGCAAAACCGGCATTGCCGTTCTCGGGCAGCATTTCCCCAAGCGCGATCTTGAGTTCGTCAAGCGGATCGTGGCCCGCGCACATCATGGATCCCTCACCATCGACAAGGACGTCACTGGTTCAGGCATCCCGTCAGTTTCAGCCTCCTGCCAACCTCCGGCCAGTTCACGATCAGCCAGGCCTCAATCAAGCGGAATGTCCTCGAACACCGCCGAGCGTGTTTCGGGAATGGGCGCATTGTCCGCTGCATGATAGGTGAACACCAGCGAACGCTTGATGGCATCGGTGGTGTTCTCTCCGGCCGCGTGCATGGTACGGCAGTGGAAGAAAAGCATGTCGCCCGCGTCGAGTTCGACGACCCTGGCGCGTGCGAGCAGGGACTGGTTTTCCTCGAGATCGGTTCTGAAAAAGAGTGCCGCGTCGAACTGTCCGGGATCGAACTCCATGGTGTGTGAACCGGGAATCACCAGCAATGCGCCGTTCTCCTTGCGCTCGGATCCGAGTGCCAGCCAGGTGCTGACGAGTTCGCGCCGATCAAAACGCCAGTAGCGCATATCCTGATGCCAGCTCGTGACACTGCTGAACCCCGGATGCTTGGTCATGATGCAGTTGTGATGATTCTGCGACAGGCGAATACGCGGGCTTTCCAGCAGAACCTTCATTATCCGGACCACCTCGGGGTGTTCGGCAATGGCACGAAACCGCTGATGGCGCGTACAGGCACACATGAGGCGGCGCGGCGTATGCCCGCCCGGGGCCTTGCGTGAAGCGGGCGCGCCCGGATAGTGCACGTCGGCCTCGTATTCGACCGGCGCGAGCGCCGGGTTCAGCGAATCATCCACGATCTCGATGAGCGCTGCAACCTCGTCCGGTGGCACGAACTGCCGCAGCACGAAATAGCCGTCGCGGTTGAAGTCTTCGATGGTGGTCTGATCAAGTGTCACTGTGTCCATACGCTCACTCTAGCGCGCTTCGCGGGCGGCGTCAGCCTTCCCGTACACTACGGCCATGAGCAATGCCATCCGCATACAGAACGCCCACCAGAACAACCTCCGCCACCTCGATCTGACGCTGCCGCACGGCGAACTCATCGTGATCACGGGTGTCAGTGGCAGCGGCAAGTCGACGCTCGCCTTCGACACCATCTATGCCGAGGGTCAGCGTCGTTACGTCGAAACCTTCTCACCCTATGCACGGCAGTTTCTCGACCGCATGGACAAGCCGCAGGTCGATCGCATCGATGGCATCCCGCCGGCCATCGCCATCGACCAGATCAACCCGGTGCGCACCTCGCGCTCCACGGTCGGCACCATGACCGAACTCAACGACTACATCAAGCTCCTGTTCGCGCGGCAGGCGTCACTGTACTGCGGCGGTTGCGGCCACCTCGTCGAACGGGAAACGCCCGAGCACATCGCCGAGGCGTGGCTTGCCCGTGACAAGGGTCGTGTGATGGTGAGTTTCGATGTCGCCATTCCGGAGAACTTCTCGGCGGACGAAATCACCGCCTGGCTGGCACGCCAGGGTTACACGCGCCTGCTCGAGCAGGACACCATGCACCTTCGTATCGTGCAGGACCGTCTCAGGCTCGACCGGCGCAACCGCAGCCGCTTCGTCGAAGCGCTGGAGGCAGCGTTCCAGCACGGGCACGGGCTGCTGAACGTTCACGCACTCGACGACGAACGCGAGATCACTGCCACCACGCGCCACTCGGCAAGACTGCACTGCGAACACTGCGACATCGCCTACCGCGACCCCCTGCCCTCTTCCTTCTCCTTCAACTCACCCATCGGTGCCTGCGAAACCTGCCGCGGATTCGGCCGCGTGATCGGCATCGATTATCGACTCGCCATTCCCGACGAGTCGCTGAGCCTCGCTGCAGGGGCCGTCAAGGTATTCCAGACGAAAACCAATCTTGTCTGTCAGCGCGACCTCGTGCGCGAGGCAAAGAAACAGGGCATTCCGCTCGACATTCCCTACGGTGAACTCGATGAGGCTCAGCGTGACTGGGTGATTCATGGCGATGGCCGGGATGACGCAAGGAAACACTGGTACGGCGTCAAGGGTTTCTTCGACTACCTCGAGGCGCGCGCCTACAAGATGCACGTGCGCGTGATGCTCGCACGCTACCGGCGCTACGACGAATGCCCCGCCTGTCATGGCGCTCGGCTGAAACCCGAATCACTGCTGTGGCGCATCGGCAGTCTCGATGACGGCAATGCGGTGATCAAGCCCCTGTCGCGCTACCGCGACCCGGCCAATCCCCTGAGCGATGCCGCGATGGCGCAGCTACCCGGGCTCAACGTGGCCGACATGATGCGCCTGCCGCTGGCGCGGCTGCAGACCTTCGTTGCCCGACTTGCGGATGACACCCCCGCCGTGGCCACCGTCACCGGCGAGATGCAGTCACGTCTTGCCTACCTCAACGAAGTGGGGCTCGACTACCTGACGCTCGACCGCCAGTCGCGCACCCTCTCGGGGGGCGAAGTGCAGCGCATCAATCTGACCACGGCACTCGGCACCTCGCTCGTCAACACGCTGTTCGTGCTCGACGAGCCGAGCATCGGCCTGCACCCGCGCGACATGGATCGCATCATCGCCGTGCTCGAACGGCTTCGCGATGCCGGCAACAGCCTCATCGTGGTCGAGCATGACCCGCAGGTGATGCTCGCGGCCGACCGCATCATCGACATGGGCCCCGGCCCCGGCAAGGCGGGTGGCAACATCGTGTTCAAGGGGCGCCCGACGCAACTCCTGTCACGCAAGCGTTCGCTGACGGCGCAGTACCTCAACGGCAACCGCGAGTTGCGTCTGCCCGAACGCCGTACGGCCATTGCCGCAGGAGATCCACTGGTACTGCACGGCGCGCGCGGCAACAACCTCGACAGCGTTACCCTGACGGTTCCCGTCAACCAGCTCGTCTGCATCACCGGGCCGAGCGGCTCGGGCAAGTCGACCCTCATTCACGACACGCTCCATCCGGCATTGCTCGAAGCCTTCGGCAAGCCCGGCGAAATGCCCAAAGCCTTCGATTCGCTGAGCGGGCACGAACAGTTCGGCGACGTGATCATGGTGGACCAGTCGCCGATCGGGAAATCGGCGCGCTCGAACCCGGTCAGCTACACCGGCGCCTTCGAGGCCATTCGCAAGCTCTTCGCCGCGTTGCCCGAGGCCAGGGAGCGCGGCTACAGGGCCAGCGCCTTCAGTTTCAATTCCGGCATGCGCTGCCCCGCCTGTTCGGGCAATGGCTTCGAACACGTGGAAATGCAGTTCCTGTCCGACGTCTATCTGCGCTGCGGCGAATGTCAGGGACGACGCTACCGGCCAGAGCTTCTCGAGATCAAGTGGTTCAACGCGCGCGATGCCGAAGGGCAGTCGATTGCCGATGTGCTCGAGATGACCGTTGACCGCGCGCTCGACTTCTTCGCCGACGAAGCTGCCGTGGTGCTCGCGCTGACATCGCTGCATGATGTCGGCCTGGGCTACCTCGAGCTTGGCCAGCCGGTGCCTACCCTGAGTGGCGGCGAAGCACAGCGTCTGAAACTCGCAGCCTACCTCGGCAAGGCAGCGGCCAGTCGGAAGAAGCGAGCGAAGACCGCAGAGAAGCCAATGCTGTTTCTGTTCGACGAACCCACCACGGGCCTGCACTTCGCCGACATCGAGAAACTCCTCGGCGCCTTCTCCCAACTGCTCGACGCCGGCCATTCGCTGCTCGTGGTCGAGCACAACCTCGACGTGATCGCGAGCGCCGATCACGTGATCGATCTCGGCCCCGGCGGGGGTGAACACGGTGGCCGTGTTGTCGCCAGCGGCTCCCCGGCCGAACTGATTGCGCACGGTGACAGCGCCACCGCCGTGTCCCTGCGCGACTTCGGCGATGCCAGCGACCGCCTGCGCCGCGAGGCGCGCTCGGTGGCCGAAGCTCCGGCGCGCGGACGATCATCCGGCAAGCATCCTGCGCGGCATCGCGGCAGGCGCTCGCCCGATTCGGGCAGTTCGGCCGGCGCCGATTCCGCCATCATCGTGCACAACGCGCGCGAGCACAATCTCAAATCCATCGATACCGCGATTCCGCGCAACAAGCTCACCGTCATCACCGGCAAGAGCGGCAGCGGCAAGAGCACGCTCGCCTTCGACATCGTGTTTCGCGAAGGTCAGCGACGCTATCTGGAATCGCTGAACGCCTATGCGCGCCAGTTCGTGCAGCCCGCATCGCAACCCGATGTCGATGCCATTCACGGTATTCCGCCCACCGTTGCCATAGAACAGCGCACCAGCCGCGGCGGGCGCAAGAGCACGGTTGCCACGATGACCGAGCTCTACCATTTCATCCGGCTGCTGTTCGTGCGGCTCGGCACTCAATACTGCCCCGACTGCGAGGTGCCGATCAGTGCTCAGACCGTCGATGCCATTGCCGCGCAACTGCAGCAGGCTCACCGCGGCAGACGTGTTGCCCTGTTTGCCCCCCTCGTGCTCGGCCGCAAGGGCTACTACACCGATCTGGCCAGGTGGGCACGCGGCAGGGGCTTCGACGAACTCAGGGTCGACGGCACGCTCACCTCCACTCACCAGTGGCCACGGCTCGATCGCTTCATCGAGCACGACATCGATCTGCCCACGGGCGAAATCGAGATCCTGCCGAAGAACGAGGAAGCGCTTCGGCAGATGCTGCAGCGCGCAGTCGATTTCGGCAGCGGCGCGGTCCGCGTCGCGGTGATGTCCGGCAGCGGCAAGACAGGCAGCAGCAAGGGAAGCGGTAAAAAGGCAGACAGCAGCAAGGCTGGCAGAAACAAGGCAGGCAGCGGGAACGGTGCTGGCAGCAAGCGCAACACGCGCCACGAAACACTCTACTCCACGACTCGCGCCTGCTCTTCCTGTCAACGGAGTTTCCCCGAACTCGACCCGCGCATGTTCTCGTGGAACTCGCGCCACGGCTGGTGCGAGAGCTGTTTCGGCACGGGCGAACTCATCCCGGGCTTCGACGAGGAACAGACCGGCGAGGAACGCAACTGGCGCACCGGCAAGGAAGACTCCCTGCCGTGCCCGGCCTGCGAGGGGCAGCGGCTCAAGCCCGAAGCGCTTGCCGTTCTCTTCAAGGACCACAACATCGTCTGGTACACGGCACGGAACATCGCCGAAGCAGGGGCCACGCTTGCAAAACTGAAACTCGACGAGCGCGAAAGCTTGATCGCGCGCGACATCCTCGCCGAGATGCAGACGCGGCTCGATTTTCTCCAGCAGGTAGGCCTGCACTACCTGACACTCGACCGCTCGGCACCGTCGCTCAGTGGCGGGGAAGCTCAACGCATTCGCCTTGCGGCACAACTCGGTTCGAGCCTCGAGGGCGTCTGCTACGTGCTCGACGAACCCACCATCGGCCTGCACCCGCGCGACAACCGCCAGCTCCTCGACACCCTCGCGCGCCTCCGCGACAAGGGCAACACGATCATCGTGGTCGAGCACGATGAAGACACCATGCAACGCGCCGATCACCTCATCGACATGGGCCCGGGGGCCGGTGTTCGTGGCGGGGAAGTGGTCGCCAGCGGCACGCTCAAGGCACTGGCACGCTCGAAGGACTCGATCACCGGCCGCTTCTTGCGCGAGCCGCTCCGGCATCCACTGCACCCGCCGCGCGCTCGTGCGCACGAGCAACTCGAGATCATCGGCGCCCATCGCCACAACCTCAGGAACGTCAACGTCGCCTTTCCGCTGCACCGCCTCGTGGCCGTTTCCGGCGTGTCGGGATCCGGCAAGAGCACACTGGTGCGCGACGTGCTGCACGACAACCTGGCCATCATCAACAAGGCGGGCAGACGCCGCTCGCTCGGCAGGATCGATGGCTGCGAAAGCATCGCGGGCTGGCAGTCGATCGACCGGGTACTGGAAGTCGACCAGACGCCGATCGGCAAGACCTCACGCTCCTGCCCGGCCACCTACATCGGCTTCTGGGACAACATCCGGAAGCTCTACGCCGGCACCACCGAAGCACGCATCCGCGGCTATGACGCCAGCCGCTTCTCCTTCAACACCACCGGTGGCCGCTGCGAGGAATGCCAGGGACAGGGCATGCAACGCATCGAAATGAATTTCCTGCCCGACGTGCGCGTACCCTGTGAACTCTGCGGTGGCCGGCGCTTCAACGAGGAAACCCTCTCGATCCGCTGGCGCGAGCAGAGCATCGGTGACATCCTGATGATGAACGTCGACAATGCCGTGACCTTCTTCGAGGCCCATCCGAGCATCCACCACCCGTTGAAGCTGCTGCAGGATGTGGGTCTCGGTTACCTCACGCTCGGCCAGCAGAGCCGCACACTCAGTGGCGGGGAAGCCCAGCGCATCAAACTCGTCAGCGAACTGGCGAAAGCGAAGCCTGGCCCTCTGGACAAGCGCGGCAAACCCCTCGCCGCCACGCACACCCTGTATATCCTCGACGAACCCACGGTAGGTCTGCACATGGCCGACGTGGAAATGCTCATCACGGTGCTGCAGCGCCTCGTGGACATCGGCAACAGCGTGATCGTGATCGAACACAATCTCGATATCCTGGCCGAAGCCGACTGGCTTGTCGACATGGGCCCCGAGGGAGGCGATGGTGGCGGGCGCGTGGTGGCGCGTGGCTCACCGGCGAAGGTCGCGCGGTCGAAGCGCTCGCGTACCGCACCATTTATTGTGGAAATGCTGGACCGATCAACGTCGACAAGGCCTCGATAGTGGTATCTTGATGTGGTTCTTGAGCATGGATTCACTGTTCCTTCGCCGTGTCGCCTACCATGACCGCTCGATCGATCCTTTGTACCCCACGAGCCAGAATCGCCGCGGTTCTGCTGTTTCTCGGCTTCGGGAGTCCTTTCTCGACGGCGGCAGACGCGTCTCAGGACAACCAGCAGGATGCCACGGCAGAAACCTCCTCTGCCCCTGAACATGCGGTACCACTGCCGAACAACACGGCACCACGGCTACGCCTCATCATCGACCCGGGCCACGGAGGCAGCGATCCTGGCTCGGTTGCCCCCAACGGTCTTCGTGAAAAGGACCTCACCCTCGACATCGCCCGGCGAGTGATGCGGTACCTGTCCGAAGTCCCGGAGATCGAGGTGCACACCACGCGCATCAGCGACACCGGCATGTCACGCCAGAAACGCGTCAACCGCATTCGTGCCAGTCAGGCCGACCTCATGCTGTCGCTGCATTTCAACCATCTGCCTCAGCACAACGTGAACCTTGTGGAAACCCACTACGCGGCCAGGGGCAACGTCGCCAGAAGCCATGCCCACGATCATGCTCGCGCCGCGGCCCGAACGGCGGCCGCCAACCGTAACGACACCGTCAACCTCGATTTCACCGAACACTCGGCCGCCTTCGCCACCATGGTTCAGAAGAACGTCCACAACGAGGTCAAGGCCGAGGACAGCGACGCAACCGATGCCGGTACCAAGGCGAACACCCTGTTCGTACTCACACGCAGCTTCACACCCGGTGCTCTCGTCGAAATCGCCTGCATCAGTCACCCGGAAGAAGCCGATCGGCTCGTCGACGTGAACTACCGGAACCGCCTCGCGGCCGCCATCGCCGACGCCGTACGACAGTATCATCGGGAAGAATTCCTGCCGGCGACACGAGACAAGGCTATCTAGGTTCGTACCGATGCCTTGTTTCCGATCTGAGAACAACTACACGACATCGCTGCGGCGGCCTCGCTAGACTGCTCCTCGTCAAGCCAGTAACGGCAGCGGCCTCATCGGGCAAGGCGCCGTCGGAAACGATTCTCCAGAGCGTTTCCCGCACGGCAGGGCACCGTCTTCACGGTGTCCTGCCAGATTCCGTTATACGATCACGCGGATGAGCATCGACTTTCGCGGGCGGGCCGAATTCTCGCCATGCAGCAACTACCGCTACCTGCTCGAGCGCCGCTTCGTCCCGCGTGCGCGGCGCGAGAACACGGTATTGTTCATTGGCCTGAATCCGTCGACGGCCGACGCCACCAGCAACGACCCGACCATTCATCGCTGCACCCGCTTTGCACACGACTGGGGTTTCGACCGACTGTTCGTGGGCAACCTCTTCGCCTGGCGCTCGCCCTGGCCCGAGGCACTGTTCGCCGCAGACGAGCCGGTTGGCGACGCGAACGACGAATGGCTGTCGAGAATGGCCCGCCGGAGTCGCGTGATCGTTGCCTGCTGGGGGCGGCACGGGCGTCGTTTCGAACGTGACGAGGCCGTCATTTCCCTGCTGCATCGCCGGCTCATGTGTCTCGCCATCAATGCCGATGGCACACCGGCGCATCCCCTCTATCAACCCGCGAATCGTGAACTCAGGCCTTACGTACCGGGAAGGACACGAAAGACTTGATGACGCAGGAGAGAACCGGAGACCAGGAGAGAGTCAGTGACCGGGAGAGAAGCGGTGGCCAGGAGAGAATCGGTGTGACCAGGGCGGAACCGGCAACCATCCAGGAGCCAGTGGCCATGAAAAGACCGGTAGCCTAGGATGACATCCTGACGGCTACTTGCCCGTCGCAGCTCCACTCCGACGCAACACCATGGAAATGCTCCACGGCCTTGTGCCCCCCGATTTCCTGATACTCGCCCTGCTGGCATTCACGATGCTGCTGTTCGTGCTGAGTCCGCTGCGGCACGATGTCGTCGCCCTGACGGCACTCATGCTCGCGGTGATTCTCGGGCTCGTGTCACCCGGCGAGGCCTTCGAGGGCTTTTCCGAACCCGCCGTCATCACCGTCGCCTGCGTACTGGTGCTGAGTCGCATGCTCCAGCATTCCGGTGCCATTGATCGCATTGCAGCCAGCCTGCTTCCCGACGATGCCGGCAGAATGCTCACCCTGTCGGCATTGCTCGGACTCGGCGCCGTGCTCTCGGCCTTCATGAACAACGTCGGTGCTCTCGCCTTGCTGATGCCGGTGGCACTGCGCGTGTCGAAGCGACTCGAAATGCCGCCCGGACAGCTTCTCATGCCACTGTCCTTTGCCACCATCCTCGGCGGCATGATCACCCTGATCGGCACACCGCCGAATCTGATCGTCTCGGGTGTGCGCGGCGACCTCGGACGCGGCAGTTTCGCCATGTTCGACTTCACCGTCGTGGGCCTGCCCATCGCCATCTCCGGCATTGCCTTCCTGATCTTCATCGGCTGGCGACTGGTCCCTGCCCGTACCGGCAACGAAAGCGTCAGCACGGGCGTCTACATCACGGAAGTCACCGTGGGCGAGGATTCATCGCTGATCGGCGAATCACTCGGCAAGGCCGAAGCCGCCATCGAGGCACAGGGAGCACAGGTGGTCGGATTCGTCAGGAACGACGTGCGCCTGTTTGCCCCGCGAAGCGCGCGTCGAATCCGGGAAGGCGACATTCTCATCACCGAAATCGAACTCGATGCGGTCGGGGAACTGCTGCAGGCACACGGCCTCACGCTCAGCGAACAGCCGAAGGGCGACAAGGACGACGAAAGCGAGGCGTCCGACGACCAGCAGGAACAGCAGGAACAGCAGGAACAGCAGGAACAGCAGGAACAGCAGGAACAGCAGGAACAGCAGGAAATCAACGATATCCACGAAACCAACGACCAGCAAAACCAGCAAAACCAGCAAAACCAGCAAAACCGGCGAGACAACGACGAACCGCACGAACACGACGAATCGCCGCCCCGATCCTCTGACCCCACGGGTGGCTTCGATGACATGATCCTGCGCGAAGTGGTAGTCATGAACAACTCGCCGATCATCGGCCGCAACCCGAGTTCCCTGAGACTGCGATCGGTTTTCGGCATCAATCTGCTCGCCGTGTCGCGCCAGGGCAAGCAACGCGTTTCGCGGCTGTCGCAAGCGCCGTTCCGCTCCGGTGATCTGTTGCTCCTGCAAGGAGACGAGAACGCCATCGCCCGTTTCTGCAGCGACAGGGGCTGCATGCCACTGGCGACACGCGAGATCGAATTGCCGCAGGTCGAAAACGCCTGGCGCGCACTTGCACTGATGGCGGCGGTGATCGCGATCACCCTGAGTGGTCTTCTGCCGACGGCCGTGGCCTTCATGCTCGGCGTGACGGTTGCCATCGTGACCGGGCTTCTGCCGCTGCGGTATTTCTACGATTCGATCGACTGGAGCGTCGTGGTGCTTCTCGCCGCACTCTTCCCCATCGCCACGGCGATGGAAAGCACCGGCAGCGCGGCGATGATCGCGGAGCTGGTGGTGGGCGCCATTGCCGAGCACGGTGAATGGCTGGCACTCGGCATTGTTCTGGCGCTGACGATGTTCCTCTCCGACGTAATGAACAACGCTGCCACGGCGGCCGTCATGGCGCCGATCAGCTACCAGATGTCGATCGCCATGGACGCATCACCCGATCGCTTTCTGATGGCGGTCGCCATCGGCGCTTCCTGCGCCTTCCTGACACCCATCGGGCACCAGAACAACACCCTGATCCTCGGCCCCGGCGGATTTCGCTTCGGCGATTACTGGAAGTCGGGCCTGCTGCTCGAAATCATGATCATTGCCATCGCACTGCCGCTGCTGATGCTGGTGTGGTGATCGACGGCAACTTGCAGAAACCCACCTGCCGCACGCAGAATAGGCGCTCGCACAACCTGAACCTGCAGAGACCTTTCACGTGACCAGCAACCCTTTGCTCAACTTGTCGAACAGCGGAGCCATCAGCCGACTCGCCGTCGGCACCCTGTGCGCTGCCGTGCTGTTCGGCAGCAACGTTCACGCAGCCGATCTCCCGGATCTCGAAGGCCGCGAAGTCGTGGTCGTCACCGAGAACGCCTACCCACCACTGCAATTCGTCGACCCGGCATCGGGCAAGGCCATCGGCTGGGAATACGACGCCATGAACGAACTCGCCGAGCGGCTTGACTTCGAACTCGTGATCCAGAATGCAAGCTGGGACGCGATGATTCCCGCCGTCAGCGAAGGACAGTACGACATCGGCATGACCGGCATCACCATCCGCGATGACCGGCGCGAAAAGGTGGACTTCTCCGACCCCTACATGGTGTCCGAGATGTTCATGCTGGTGCGTGCCGACGAGGATCGCTTCGACGATGCCGCGGGCTTTGCCGCGCTCGAAGACGGTCTTGTCGGTGCGCAGGCCGGCACCACACCGTTCTACGTGGCCGTCTACGATGTGCTCGACGGCGACGAGGCCAATCCCCGCATCAAGCTCTTCGAAACCTTCGGTGCATCCGTTCAGGCCTTGCGCACGGGTGATGTCGATCTCGTGCTCACCGATGGCACTGCCGGACGAGGCTATGTCGAGGCCAACCCCGATACCTTCAAACTCGTCGGCGATGCTCTAGGCACCGAGGAATTCGGCTTCATCTTCCCGAAGGGCTCGGATCTTGTCGCCCCGATCAACGCCGGCATCAAGGCGCTTCGCGAAGACGGCACGCTAGACGCACTCGACAGGAAATGGTTCCTCGACTACACGATGGGCCAGTAATCGACGACGGCGAATCGACACGGTCGACCCTCTCCCATGTCAATGCAGGCATCCCGGTCCGACAGCAAGCGGGATGACTTTCCCTGGTGGCTCGTGGCCGTCGTCGCCATCGGCGCCTGGCTCGGCTGGCGCATCGTCGCCGACGATCTCTATGCCGAAATCTTCGCGATCCTTGTCAAGGGCATCGGCGTCACGGCCTTCGTCACGGTCGTGGCCTTCTCGATGGCCAGTCTGCTCGGGCTGCTGCTGGCCAGTGCGGCGCTGTCGCCGTGGCTCTGGCTACGGCAACTCGGACGTTTCTACATCGAGGTGGTACGCGGCATTCCGATCCTCGTACTGCTCTTCTACATCGCCTTTGTCGGCACGCCGCTTCTCGTCGGTGCCATCAATGCCCTGGGCGATGGCTGGCTGCTCGAGGCGCCACTGAAGAACCGCGACATCTCGCTTCTCTGGCGCGCCATCATCGCGCTCACGCTCGGCTATGCCGCATTCATCGCCGAGGTGTTCCGCGCCGGTATCCAGGCGGTAGGCACCGGGCAGATCGAGGCGGCCCGGGCGCTCGGGCTCGGCCCCTGGCAACGCTTTCGCCACGTGGTGTTTCCGCAGGCGCTGCGCACCATCCTGCCTCCGCTCGGCAACGACTTCATCGCGATGATCAAGGATTCGTCGCTGGTGTCGGTGCTCGGCGTGGCGGACATCACGCAGCTCGGCAAGGTCTACGCCGCGGGTTCGTTCCGCTTCATGGAAACCTACAACGTGGTCGCCTACATCTACCTGCTGGTGACGATCCTGCTCTCACTCGCCCTCAGACGACTCGAGCAGGCGCTCGGCCGGCAACCGCCGGACGAGTAAGCGCCACCTCGACGAAGGAGCACCGCCAAGGGGGCAACAAGAAACGGCCCGGCTCGTACCCTACTTGCGCGTCTGCCGCTGCTGGCGTCGGCGCAGACGCTCGCTCTCGGCCTCGATCCGTGTGGTGCCGACACCCCAGTTCAGCAACACGCGGCTGCCACGCGCCGTTTCGCCATCGCTGAACTGGCCGGGCAACGCGACGCGACGCGCGAAGAACTGCACGCGCAGAATGCCGGCAACGAGTTCTTCATGATCGTAATGTCGAATGATGAAGGCGTCACGTACACGATGCACGCGAAGGTTGCCGAACTCACGTTCGAGCAACGCGCGCACTTCCGTGGCTGCGTGATCCCATTCACGCGACGGCAACAGGGCGTTGCGCGCACGCGCGGCGCTGCGGCCATGAATTTCCAGCGAGCCGTGAAAGACCAGGTGCTGACGCAACGACAGCAGGACAGCGCTGCCATTGCCCGGGTCGACCGAGGTTCGGGGCGTGCGAACTGCTCGCCTTTCCTCATTGAAAAAGTGCCTCAGATCGATGACATCCGCCTCTGCAGGCAAGGGCCGACCGCGCGACATGTATACCTCAGTTCGTGAATGCGGGTACCGCAGGGCAAGGCCGACAATGGCAGCGCCCTGGTGGTATCGAAGGAAACCGGAGAACGATGGTATCGCGCAAACACGTCGTTGCGCGCGACCGGTCTTCGGAATCGTGACCTGTTCTCGGGTTTGAACGCGCCATTGCCGGGAAACTGACGCCTGGCGGGCGGGTATCTGTCGATGTCTCTCCTGCGAATGATCCAGTAAACTCCGCGACGGACCGGCGCCTCTCTCGAAGCTCGACGATGAAAAACGATCTCATTCTCTTTGCCAAGGGGCTCGCCATGGGCGCAGCCAACGTGATCCCGGGTGTCTCCGGCGGCACCATTGCGCTCATCACCGGCATCTACAAGCGCCTCATCGCTGCGCTCAGCAGCATCGATGGCGAGGCTCTGACACACATCAAGGCGCGCGATTTCCGCACTCTGTGGCAGAAGGTGGATGGCCGCTGGCTGTGCGTGCTGATGGCAGGTGTCGTGGCGAGCATCCTGACCCTGGCGCGTCTGTTCGAATGGCTCCTGACCCATCACGAACGTCATACCATGGCCTTCTTCTTCGGTCTGATCCTGGTGTCCGTGCTCTACGTCGGCCAACGTGTCAGTGCCTGGCGCCCGACTACCTGGCTTGCTCTCCTGATCGGCACTGCCATCGCCATCGCCATCGCCACACTGGCACCTGCCTCACCCAATGCGTCTCCTCTGTACGTGTTTCTCTGCGGTGTTCTCGCCATCAGCAGCATGATTCTGCCCGGGCTTTCGGGCTCCTTCGTGCTGATCATCCTTGGCAACTACGCCCTCGTACTCGGCGCCATCAATGACCTCGATCTCGGCATTCTCGTGCCACTCGCCGCGGGCTGCGCCATCGGCCTGCCACTGTTCTCGTATGCCCTGAACTGGGTGTTCGAGCACCATGAAGACCTCACTCTCGCCCTCATGACCGGCTTCGTCATGGGGTCGCTCATGGTCATCTGGCCCTGGAAACACGTCATCAGCGAACGCGTCGATCGTGGTGGCGGCGAATTCAAGGACATCGTCATCGGCTACGACTGGTTCATGCCGTCGATGGCGGCGGGTGAAACGTGGATCGCACTCGGACTCATGCTCGCCGGCGCCATTGTCATCTGGAGCATGGAAACCGGCGCGAGCCGTCTGCAGTCATAGGGGCAAGACAGGTTCGAATCCGAACCGGAGGCAGTTTCAGACCGAACAGGAGACAGGTTCAAGACGGAACAAAAAGGCGAGTGCGTTCATAACCCACCCTTCGGCAACGCGATACAATAACATTCTGTAATCAATGCAATCGCTCTCCCGCGTTACCGGTTACGAGTTCGAGCGTGCGGGGACTCGGCAAAAGGAACCTGTCATGATCATTGACCTGATCGCCATCCTTGCTTTGGCCTGGTGTGTTTTCGTATTGTTCGGCGAAAGCCGCAACCCCTTTCGCGCGCCTGCCGAAGAGCGCGCCATGAAGCGCTGGAATCGCGGACGATTGCTGGCACTCTCGGTGCTGGTGAGTGCAGCCATTGCTGGCTACGTATATACGAAATCCTACCTGTCGTTTTCCCAGGCTGTACTTGCCGCCCTCGTTCTGTTCGGCTTTCTGGCCACGGTTCTCACTCCGAATTCCCCGCGTTCCATGCACTACGAACCCTACGTGCCCTCAGCGTCGAAACGCCGTCGAAAGAGGACTTCGATACAGACGGCAGACACCCTCTCGAACGCTTCATCAAGCGACTCATCAGACACGACCATGGTCGGGTCTGGGTCTGCAATCCCGGCAACCGGCAGGTCAGTGGCCGGTTCAACGGTCAACGCGGCAACCGAATCAGCAAACGCGGCAGCAGATGGAATGGCGGACAGTGCCAGGCCAACCCACCCGTGCAGCACACCTGTTGGAACGTCGACGCATGCCGATTCGATGCCTTCTGCCGTTCCTTCCATGGGGGCAATGCCTGCGCTCCGGGACGGTTGCCGTCTCCCGGGCCATGGCAATACCCATGACGCGATCACGATGACGGACACCACAGGTCCCGTCAACGGTACCGCGAAAGGCCCGGGTTCGGTAGCTACCATAGGCTTGTCGGAGACGATTCATGACATCTCCCTGGACGGCACATTCGAACCGACGGTCGACATGATCAAGGCAGCCGCCGCCAGCCTCAGAGGCAAGAGCGCCGAGGAACGACGCGAAGCCGCACGTCGTCTCGCCGCCGAACACGTCGCAGCAAGGCGTCTGGCAGCCGATCGCACCGGAAACAATGGAGCAACCACCGCAGACAAGGAAGCTGCATCACCCACGGTAACCAGCGCCAGCGTTGCCAACCGCCGCCTCCAGCAACTCGTCAGATCCGGCCAGCGCGAACTCGGGAAATCCACCTGAACGCATGCCGCTCATCCGTGGATTCGCCCCGCTCGTACCGGAAAAGCCGCACCTGCTGATCCTCGGCAGCATGCCCGGACAGCCGTCACTGAACGCCCGGGAGTACTACGCCAACCGCCAGAATGCCTTCTGGCCGATCATCGTTGCCCTGTCTCGCGATGAACAGCCCGATCGTGAGCGCGCCTTCGCCCTGAGCTACCGGCAACGCTGCACCGGGCTTGCCGAGCTCGGCATCGCACTCTGGGATGTGCTCGCGCACTGCCGCCGCGTCGGCAGTCTCGATGCCGCCATCGAACGCGACAGTGAATTCGCCAACGACATCGCTGCACTCCTGCACGAGCACCCCAGCATCCACACGCTGTGCTTCAACGGCCAGACGGCCGCAAGACTCTTCCGGCGCCATTTCGGCGAGCCGCCGTCAGGCATCGGCAGTCAGACGCTGCCATCGACAAGCCCCGCCTACGCCAGCCTTTCGCTCGACGAAAAGTACAAGCAGTGGCGCGACGCGTTAGGATTGCTGCAGCGGTAGCAACGAACCACCAGCATGCAGACTCCCGGCTTTGACGTCGTCGACTACATCGCGCTTGTCGTCTTCTTCGGTGCCTGGATAACGCACGACTTCATCGTCCAGCGCCATCCCTGGCGGGAAAGAACGTTGAGCGGCCACATGATTGCCTATCGCCGCCAGTGGATCGAGAACATGATCCGGCGCGATCCGAAGATGCTCGACGTGCTCGTGCAGAGCACCCTGCAACAGGGGGTGCTCTTCTTCGCTTCAACGTCGATCCTGCTGATCGGTGCCCTCATGGCCGGGCTCGGAGCCGCCGACAAGGCACTCAACGTGCTCAACGACCTGCCCATTACCGGCATCACGACACGCCGCGAATGGGAACTGAAGATCCTGCTCAGCACGCTGATCTTCGTCTATGCCTTCTTCAAGTTCGCGTGGAGTTATCGTCTCTTCAACTACTTCGTGATCATGATCGGTGCCGCTCCCGACACGAGTCGTGACGACACCCTGCCCGACGACGACGACATCGCCAACCATGCCAATCGAATCAGCGAGGTGCACACCCTGGCGGCGCGTCACTTTACCGCTGGCGTCAATGCCTACTTCTGGGCACTGGCCGTCATCAGCTGGTTCATCAGCGCCTGGCTGTTCCTCGCCGCCACCGCCTGGGTGTTTCTCGTACTCTACCGCCGCGCCTTCCGTTCGCGGACGCTCGCCATCCTGAACGCCTCACCAATGAATCCGAACCGGAAACGAAAGCCGACATCCATTCAGGAAGAAAGTCCGAACCGGGAACCGCACCCGAATCAGCAAGGGCAATAGCCGCCATTCTCCGCCCGCGTTGTCGTTCAGGTCTGCTCGGCGAAGAGTTCCAGCAGTTCGCGCGTCATGGCGCCAGCGAGCTGCGACACATCGTGAATGGTAGTGGCCCGCGCGTAGTACTGCCCCACATCATGCCCGATGCCGATGGCAACGAGTTCGACCTCATCGTCCATCTCGATCTGCCGGATCACGTACCGGAGGTGCTTTTCGAGAAAACGCCCGGGATTGGTCGAGAGTGTCGAGTCGTCGATGGGCGCGCCATCGGAAATCATCATGAGAATACGGCGCTGCTCGGGTCGCCCGCGAAGCCGCTGCCAGGCCCACTCGAGGGCTTCGCCGTCGATGTTCTCCTTCAGCAAGCCCTTGCGCATCATCAGCCCGAGGTTCCGCCGCGACTGCCGCCAGGGTGAATCCGCGCCCTTGTAGATGATGTGCCGGATGTCGTTCAGGCGCCCCGGGTTCGGCGGATGGCCAGCTGCCACCCACTTTTCGCGCGACTGCCCCCCCTTCCAGGCCGCGGTCGTGAATCCGAGCACTTCCACCTTGACACCGCAACGCTCCAGCGTCGACGAAAGCACATCGGCACACACGGCCGCAACGCGAATCGAGCGCCCGTGCATCGAACCCGAGTTGTCGAGCAGCAGCGTCACCACGGTATCGCGGAAGGGCATCTCCTTTTCCTGCTTGAAACTCAGTGGCTGCAGCGGATCCATGAGCACACGGGGAAGACGCGCGCTGTCGAGCTGTCCTTCATCAAGATCGAATTCCCAGGCGCGCTGCTGACGCGCCAGCAGCACACGTTGCAGGCGATTGGCGAACCGCCCCACCGAATTCTGCAGGCTCCCGACCTGCTGATCCAGCCGTTTCCTGAGCCGCTCGAGTTCTTCGCTGTCGCAGAGATCCAGCGGGCGCACCACATCATCGAACTCGGTGGTGTAGACGTGATAATCATTGACCTCGCGCCGACCGGCCTCGGTCAGTTGCTGCTGCCACTGACTGCCGGGGCTGTCCTCGCTCTGGTCGTGCAGCCGATCGTCGGGCTCGGAAACATCACTACCCTCTTCACCTTCGCCGGAATCGTCAGTGGCGTCGACATCGTCCCGCGAGGTGTCGCTGTCGCTGTTTTCCTGACTGTCGCTGTCATCGCTGGCGCCCGCTTCCTGTGGTTGCTCCGAATCATCAGGGGGCTCGTCATCCGAAACATCGCCGTCATCAATCGAGAGATCCTTGAGCAACGCGCCCAGGGCCTTCGCAAACGACGCCTGATCGGCGAGATCGAAACGGCTGGCATCGAAGCATTCACGCACATCCGATTCGATCCAGTCACGCCGATCGTCGAGCACGCGCCGAGCATGTGGCGGCAACTCCCGCCCACCGAGTCGTTCGCGTAGATACAGATCGAGCGCGTGTTCGACACCAAGCTCGGAGAGGTCGTCACCGATGGCACCGAGCAGGTCTCGATAGCGCGCGTCGAGCGCGGCATCAAGATTCTGTCGTACTCCGGCGAGACAGCGGGATCCGTGAAGTTCCACCCGCGTCTGCTCGGCCATGTCGCCGAGGTGCCGGGCAAGGTCACTACTACCCCGGTAGCGACGATGCACCCGTGCGTCGTGGTACTGACGATGCAGGGCTATCGCGTCGCTGCGCCCACGTGTCTCGGCCGATTCGACATCGAGATTCACGGCCTGGAGATCGGCATCGACACCGGTATCCTCGGCAATCGCTCGCGCACAGGCCGCGGTCGACTTCCGAAACAGCTCCTGGCGGTAGTTTCTCGGGGACGCCACTGCGGCTTCCTCACCTCTCCCTTCGCCCGCGGCGGCAAGCCCACTGCTCACGGGCAGAACCTCACCGATGCGACGCGGGTTGTCGAGCGCGGATGCTGCCCGAACCCGTGGCTTGCTCGCCTGATCGCGATCGCTCAAGTGAGCTTCCGCTACGATTCGAGCGCTGCCAGCTCGACACCGAAGACGCGCTGGTAGAGTTCGGCCACGAGTGCCTGCTCGCTCGGGTCACACTTGTTCAGGAACACGAGTTCGAAGGCCAGTGCCGGATCATCGAAGAAACCGAGTGTATCGGTCCAGTTGATGACCGTGCGCGGACTCATGACGGTAGCAAGATCGCCGTTTCGAAAGGCACTTCGCGTGAGATTCGCCAGCGTCACCATCTGCTCGACGAGCGCCCTGCCCTCCTCGTTCTGGAGCGCCGGCGCCTTGGCCTGCACCACATCGATTTCGCGCTCGGGCGGCAGGTAGTTCAACACCGTGGTGATGGTCCAGCGGTCCATCTGCGCCTGGTTGATCTGCTGCGTACCATGGTAAAGCCCCGTGGTGTCGCCAAGACCCACGGTATTGGCCGTGGCAAAGAAGCGAAACGCCGGATGCGGCCGAAGCACACGGCTCTGGTCGAGCAGCGTCAGTTGTCCCGTGGCCTCGAGCACACGCTGGATCACGAACATGACGTCCGGACGCCCGGCATCATATTCGTCGAACACCAACGCGATGTTGCGCTGATAGGCCCAGGGAAGGATGCCATCGACGAATTCGGTCACCTGCTTGCCGTCCTGCAGGACGATCGCATCCTTGCCGATGAGGTCGATGCGGCTCACATGACTGTCGAGATTGATTCGGAGGCAGGGCCAGTTCAGACGCGCGGCCACCTGCTCGATGTGGGTGGACTTTCCGGTGCCGTGAAAACCCGATACCAGTACACGCCAGTCGTTGGCAAAGCCCGAGAGAATCGCCAGGGTAGTGCGATGGTCGAAGAGGTAATCCGGGTCGATTTCCGGCACTCGATCGGTGCGTGTAGTATACGCCGGCACGGTAATGTTCACATCGAGACCGAAGACCTCGCGCACGGAAATCATGGTGTCGGGCAATGGGGCCGGCGAAGCCGACAACGATGTGTCTGGTGTCCTGTCTAGCATGAGTCTTCTGATAGGTTCCGCATGGCCTACACCCGGTTTCGTATGCCCATTACCGAACCGCTCTCTGCCGTGGCGTGGTTCAAGCCGGACTGCCGAACGGGCGTCCCGGGCGATGGACAATCTCGTCAACCGCTGGGATGTATGAAACCAGTATGCCGCCCTCTGGCCTGCGGGGCAACGACAAGACGGCAAAACCTGCCGGGCCGTGATGCGGCTGAAAGATGTGTCGAACGTTGCCATTCAGGCCGGACACCAAACAAGCAAACACCAATGGAGCACTACTCATGGGATATCTCGTCGCGATGGCTGTCGGTGCGGCAGCCGGTTACTTCTATCCGAAAATGTTCGACAACACCTCCGACATGCTCATGGCGGTCGTTCTGGGTGTGGTCGGCGCAATGATCGGCAGCACCATTCTCAAACTCGGACTGGCAGCACTCGGGTTTTTCGCCAATCTGATCGGCGCCGTGGTCGGTGCACTTGTTGCCATCTGGCTGTATACCCGAATGACGAAGACCGGCAACTAGAAGACCGGCAACTTATGAAGAGCGGTAACGCGAAGAACTGCGTGTCGCCGGGTCCGGATCCGCACTCATCAGCCAGCCAGCCAGCCAGCCAGCCAGCCAGCCAGCCAGCAAGCAAGCAAGCAAGCAAGCAAGCAGAAGCTACAAGACAGTTGCCTCAGTTGCCGCGGCGCCCGTAGACCACGTAGCTTTCACCCTGCCCCGAAGCACCGAAGAACACATCATCGATGCCGTCGCCGTTGAAGTCGCGGGCTCGACTCACCGAATGACCGGTGTAGTCGGTTGTGCCGGTGCCGACCCAGCGGAAACCGTTGTTGCCGTCGAGCGCGGTTACCGGCAGCAGAGCCGGGAAAGCGTCGCCTGCGGGGCGGCCGTAGACGACGTAGACACTGCCGTTGCCACGACGTTGTTCGTTGATGATCGTGTAGGGCGCGCCGATGATCATGTCATCGTGACCGTCGGCATTGATGTCACCGGCCACGCTGGCCGATACGCCAAGTCTGTCTCCCCAGGCCACGAAGCCCTCGCGTTCGGGTACGGTTCCGCCGCGCTCACCGAGCACCACGAATCCGTTCTCGCCATCGAGTGCATCGGCATCGAGCGTGGCGGGAATCGCAGCGCTGCCGAAGACCACCGCGACCTCACCCGGGTGTGCGTTGGGGTTGCCGAAGGGCCCCATGCCCGGAGCACCGATGGCGAGATCGTCAATACCGTCACCGTTCAGGTCGCCCGCGAGGCGTGCCGCTTGACCAGCGGCGTGTTCGACACCACGGCCGTTGAATCTGAATCCGTCGCTGCCGTCGAGTGCAGCCAGATCCCATCGGATCGGCATGTCTCGATTTCCGAAGATGATGTAGGCGCGCCCGGCATCATCGATGTCATTCACGTCAACGCCCGGCGCACCCACAACGAGATCGTGCAGACCATCACCGTTGAGATCTCCTGCCGCACCCACCGACCAGCCAAGCTGATCGAGCGTGTCTTCGCCGTAGGCAATGAAGCCCTGCGCAGGTCCGAGTGCGAAGGGCCGTGTGGCAGCAGGCATCGGCGTGGACTGGCCGAAGACGACGGTGAGCATGCCGGCATCACGAAACCCCGGCGCATCGGCCTCTCGGTTTCCGACGGCGAGTTCGGCCAGACCATCGCCGTTGATGTCCGGCACCAGCGCAACCGAGGTGATGCCGAAGGTTTCCACGCTGAATCCGTTGCTGCCGTCGAGTTCCTCGGCGACCAGCGCCGACGGAAACTCACCGCGGCGGCCGAATACCACGTGCGCCACACCGGGGCCCGATACCGCGATGTCGTTGATGCCGTCGCCGTTGAAGTCTTCGCCACCACCGACATGCGAGAAGTCGCCCTCGATGGAAAAGCCGCCTACGCCGCCCTGCAGAGTCACGTCGAGGCGGCCGTTGTTGCCCGTGGTTGGCCCGAAGACGACGCGTGCACTGCCCGAACCTGCAGCCAGCACGATGTCGTCGTGACCGTCGCCATTGACATCGCCGAGATCATGAACCGGACCACCGCGGTTGATGATGAGGTGCTCGTCGGCCGAAAGGCGCCAGAGATCGTTGGCGGCAGGAAAGGCATTGGCGTCGGCGCGCGGGGCAAGCAGACCTGCGGCGCAGAAGACGCCGGTGGACATGATGAGTGCTGTGACATTCATGAGCGCACCATAGCACTCATGCCGTGAGCTGTCGTCACAGCGATTGCCGCTATCGTGATCGGTCGTCACAACGATTGCCGCCACCGTGGTCGGTCGTCAGAGCAGTTGCCACGCTCCACCGGTTTCGTGACTGTCGGCCGCGGCATGCACGAACCGCACACCACGAATACCTGTGGCGATATCGGGCACCATCAGAAGATCTTCCGGCAGTTTCCACTCGTTGCGGCGAGCTTCGACCGCAATCGCGATCTCGCGGTAGAGATTCCCCCAGGCGTCCGAGAGCGCTTCACCATGGCCGCGCGGAAGCGTGACCATCCGTTCGGCTGCCGGCAGCATTCCCGCTCCGTGACCGCGCACGAACGTCTGCTCGGGCTCGTCGAGTGGCGTGTATCGCAGCACTTCGGGGGTTTCCTGATGCCAGGCGAGCCCGCCCTTTTCGCCATAGAGGCGCAAGGTCAGACCACCGTGGTTGCCGGGAGCGGCCTGGCTGATCCACAGGCTGGCCGGCACTTTCCGCGCACCGAGCCTGAGATTCATGAACGCGGTGTCTTCCATCGGCTTCGCGGCACCGCAGGTGTGGAAGTCGGCACGCAATGCCGTGACCTCGAGCCCGCTGACGCATTCGAGCAGCTGCAAGGCGTGGGTGCCGATGTCACCGGTAGCCGAGGCACGTCCCACTCTGGCCGGATCCTGTCGCCAGGCGTATTGCCTGTTGTCGTCGCCCTGCGCGGCCGTGGCCCAGTCCTGTGCATACTCCACCAGCGCCTGACGCACCTCGCCAATGGCACCGAGACGCACCATTTCGCGCGCCTGCCGCACCATGGGATGGTAGACGTAGGGGTAGCTCAGTGCGAACACGAGGTTCTTCCCTGACAGTGCCATTTCAAGGGCATCACAATCATCAAGCGTCAGCGCCAGCGGCTTGTCGCAGATGACGTCGATATCGGCCTTGATGAACACCTCGGCAATCTCGCGATGTGTCCAGTTGGGCGTGCAGATGGCTACCGCCTCGATACCGTCCTCACGCGCTGCCTCGGCTTCCGCCATTGCGTGAAAATCCGTGTAGATGCGGTCATCGGCAAGCTGCCAGTCCTTTCCTGATGCACGGGCACGTTCGGGCTTCGACGACAGCGCGCCGGCGACAAGTTCCCAGCGATTCGAGAGCCGCGCACCGATCCAGTGCCACTGGCCAACAAGGCCGCCGCGGCCACCACCGACGATGCCGAGCCGCAGACGACGCTGCATGGGAGGATAGGTTTCGCTGCCGACAAGGCCCATGACGTGTTCTCCCGGAAATCTGTTCATTGGCACGGCCCTGCACGGAGTATAAAGCCCGCTAGAATGCGCCTGTGACTGACAGGCGGCCGCAGGACGCTGATTGAGGAAAGGGGAACATGCCATGCCGATGAGTGGTACCGACGCGCTGTTTCGGTGGCTGGCGCAACGCGGGGTCGCTACGGTCTTCGGTACCTTCGATCCCGGGCTGCCGGACACGCTGCGGTTGCAGCGCGCACGTACCGGCCGCGGCGCCGCGCTCATGTCCGAAGGGGCGGCGCGTGCGAGCGGTGCACCGGCGGTTGCTCTGGTCCGCGCCGATGGCGAGAGCTTCGATGCACTCGCGGTGCTGGCCCAGGCGCGCACGGACAGTGTGCCGCTGCTGCTGCTCTCCCTGCAGACCGACACGGGACTGCTCGACCTCACGCCCCTGAGCCGACCACTCACGGCCGTTTCGCGTCGCGTGGAGCGACTGGCGGATCTGCCCGCCGCACTCAACGACGCATGGCGTGCTTTCGGTGAAGGACGCGCCAGACCCACGCATCTCGTGCTGCCACGTGCAGTGCTCGAGGCATGTCACGATGCACATTCGGACGACCCGAACCCGGCAACCGCCACGGATTCGGCAACCGCGGGGGCAATCGCCGCAACAACCGCAGCGACCGCCGAGCCAACCGCTTCAGCGACGGGCAGAACGCCGAGCGACCGCGACATCGAAGCCGCCGCACAGCTCCTGCGGACGACACCGCTGCGTCCGGTGATGATCATCGGTCGCGGTGCACTGGGTGCCGGTCAGGACCTTGTCGCCATCGCCGAGATGACCGGTGCACTTGTCGTGTCGAGCGTGGCCGGCAAGGGCATCGTGCCCGACGACCACCCGCAGTCGCTCGGCGCAGCGGTCGGGCGTGACGAACTACAGAACCGTATCGACAAGGCGGACGTGCTGCTGGTGGTTGGCTCGGCGCTCGATCCCGTCGATACCGGCCGCAACTCGATTGCATTCTCCGGTGACTTCATTCGGATCGATCACGACCCGGCACTCATGAGAAGCGGTGGCCATCCGGATATCGAGCTGGTCGGTGACGCCACCGCCACGATCGCGCGCCTGCGCAAGGCCATTGGTACGGGGGGCATTGCCGATCGACAATGGGTATTCTACATCTCGAAGGTGATCCGTGATGATATCGACAGCCGCCTGACGCCCATCGAACGCCAGCACGCGCACCTGATCAACCTCATTCAACACCATGCACCCGAGGGAACCGTCTGGAGCACCGACGCCTGCGAACTCGCCGCCAACGCAGCGCTGACACTGCCGACACGTTCTCCGGGGCACTTCCTGCATCCGAACGGTCTTGGCGTAACCGGCACCGCCATTCCTGCAGCGATGGGGGTGCGCGGCGCGTTTCCCGAAGCATCGGTCGCGGTGTTGACGGACAACGACGGACTGTTTGCTGCCGTACAGGAATTGCCGGTAGCCGGTGCACAGGGTCATGCCCTGCCGATCATCGTCTGGGAAAACGACGCGGCCTATGACATCGATCTCGTGGCCGAAGCCTGTGGCTGTGCAGTGGAGCGGCCCGCATCGAGCTTCGCGCTCGAAGGTACGGTGGCCGACGCGTTCAAGGCCGATCGCCCCTGGCTGATCCTGCTCGGTGGGGACACGCCGTGGCTGGGTTAGGGGTCGCGTCGCGCCTGGGTCGGGAGCCGCAGGAAGCTGGTGTGCCGAAACGGCATGGTGCTCAAGGCCAGCCCTGCCAGTTGTTTTTCGGCGGACAATGCAGTTGCAGAGTATCGCCCTTCACGAGGGTGCCGGGGCGCTCGACGTAACAGGTTACACCACGGCGACCAAGTGCTTCCCGAGGAAAGCGCGCTCCCTTGCCGGGAAAGCGCTCCTCGATGACCAGGCCCGGGAACCGGCAGGGCGCATTTTCCATGTCGATCACGATGGCGGTACCGTTCTCGGCAATGAGGCGCGAGGCGGGCGGCACATGCGTGAAATCCGGAATGCCCGATATGACAAGACTGGCACCGAGCCACGTCGGGTCGAGTTCGGCGATGTCCATGGCCTGCCGTATCTGCTCGATCTCCTCGAGGCTCAGCACCGACAGTTGACGGCAGTTGTGGATTTCGGTGCCTTTCGGGTACTGGCGTTGCACGCGCGCGCAGGAAGCGCGTGTGCTGCCGTAGTGGGTGTCACCGACGATGCCGCCGAAGTCGAGGGTCAGGCTATCGACCGCGGTGGATGCAATACCCTTCTCGCCCGATACCACGGCGAGGAATTCGATCCGGGCCTGCTGCCCGGTGGGGTTCAGTATGGGCATGTCGATTCGAACTCAGGTTTCGCCCACCGCCCTTTGCTGGCGGGCACGGTTACGCCGACAGTCTCAGAGTGGTGGCTCGGGCGGCAATACGTGGTGCACCCATTCCACGATCTGGTTCTCGCTCATGGCACCGGGCTGACTGGCGATTTCACCGCCGTCCTTCAACAGCGCGAGGGTCGGAATGCTGCGGATGGCAAACTGCGCCGCAGCCTGCTTCGCTTCATCCACATTCACCTTGACGAGCCGCAATTCCGGTTCCAGCCGGGCGGCGGCAGCTTCGAAAGCCGGTGCCATCTGGCGGCAGGGACCACACCACTCGGCCCAGAAGTCCACCAGTACCGGCGTGCCGTTGTTTCTGAACATCTTCTGAAAACCGCCATCGTCAAGCGCCACGGGTTTGCCGGTGAACAGCACGTCCTTGCACTTGCCACAGCGAGGTAAATCGTCAAGCCGGTTTTTCGGCACGCGATTGCTGACGAGGCAGTGCGGACAGACAATGGTGACAGGTTCGGCAGCTCCGGACATGACGTGCTCCTGCTAACAGGGTGGAATGATTGCGGCATACCCTAACACTCACCCCGCCGGTCAGGCCAGCGCAGTTTACTCGCCTCGTGGAAACCGCTGCTTCTCTTCCACCACATTGAGATCCATGTGGTTGCGCATGAAGCGCTCGGAAGCCTTCTGCAGCGGCTGGAAATCCCAGGGGAAGTAAGCACCGTTCCTGAGTGCTTCGTACACCACCCAGCGCCGCGCCTGGCTCTCGCGCACGGCCGCATCGAAAGCGTCGAGATCCCAGCGCTCATCGGCGAGGACGCGGAATCGCTGCAGCGCAGCGACGGCCTCGGCATCAATTTGCGCCCCGTTTCGCGCCCCGTTCTGTTTGTCGGCGAGGTTCACGAGTTCGTGCGGATCGGCCGCGAGATCGAACAATTGTTCGGGGTCAAGCGAACAGCGGGTGTATTTGTAGCGTTCGTCACGCAGCGCCACGAGCGGCGCGTAGGATGCCTCGGCCGCATACTCCATCGCGACCGGCTTTGATCGAGCGTTTCCGTTGGCCACCGGCACGAGGCTTTCCCCTTCGACCCAGGGGGCGATCTCGTCGATGGCAACACCTGCGAGATCGCAGAGCGTGGGTGTGACATCGATCGTGGATACCGGCAGCGAGACGCTGCCAGCGGGCATGCCGGGTGCCGCAATCATGAGCGGCACCCGGGCCGAGCCTTCGAAGAAGGTCATCTTGAACCAGAGTCCGCGCTCGCCCAGCATGTCGCCGTGATCGGAAACGAACATGACGATGGCTTCCTGACGGGTGGCATCAAGTGTGTCGAGAATCTCGCCTATCCTGTCGTCGAGATAACTCACGTTGGCAAAATAGGCGCGACGCGAGCGGCGAATGTCATTCTCGGTGATGTCGAAGTTGCGCCAGTCGTTGGCATCGAAGATGCGCCTGGAATGCGGGTCATGCTGCAGATAGTCGAAGGCCTCGATCTCGGGCAGAAGATGTTCGCAGTCTTCGTAGAGATTCCAGTATTTCCGGCGTGCCACGTAGGGATCGTGCGGGTGAGTGAAGCTGACCGTCAGACACCAGGGGCGCTCGTCATGCCCCCGTGCCATGTCGTAGATCTTGCGGGTTGCATGGTAGGCCACCTCGTCGTCGAACTCGAGCTGGTTGGTGATTTCTGCAACCCCGGCCCCCGTCACCGAACCCAGGTTGTGATACCACCAGTCGATTCGCTCGCCGGGCTTTCGATAGTCAGGCGTCCAGCCGAAGTCCGGCGGATAGATGTCGGTGGTGAGGCGCGCTTCGAAACCGTGGAGTTGATCGGGCCCCACGAAGTGCATCTTGCCCGACAGACAGGTGTGGTAACCCGCGCGACGCAGGTGATGCGCGTAGGTGGGGATGTCGGAGGCAAACTCGGCAGCGTTGTCGTAAACACGAGTGCGCGAGGGCAGCAACCCCGACATGTAGCTTGCTCGCCCCGGCGCACAGAGCGGCGACGCGGTATAGGCATTCACGAAGCGCGTGGAACGCTCTGCGAGGCGCTTGAGGTTCGGTGTGTGCAGCCAATCCGCCGGCCCATCCGGAAACAAGGTGCCGTTCAACTGATCGACCATGAAGATCAGTATGTTCGGTGGCTGCTTCGTGTTCATGGACATTCGAATGATTCGGGAAATCAGGGCACTGACAGGCACGTCGGGCGCGCGGATTCTGCGTGGTCACATACGCAGGACACTCCCGGAACGTCAGGGCACAAGCAGACTGCGGATGAACGTCTCGACGGCATCGACGCCTTCGCGCTCGAGCACACGAATGGTTTCCGACCCGACCACGGCGATATCGGCCTTGCCGCGAAGGAAAGCGACGTCTTCCGCCGACTTCAACCCGAAGCCGACCGCAAGCGGCAGATCCGTGGCGGCGCGGCAGCGCGCCAGGTAATCGCTCATGTCCTCGTTGAAGTCGGTGTTCCTGCCGGTGACACCCTTGCGTGCCACACAGTAGATCATGCCGGCGGAATTGGCGTCAAGATAGCGCATGCGTGCATCATCGGTGTTGGGTGTGAAGATATGCACGGGTGCCAGGCTGGCGGCCTGCATCGCCTCGAGATACTCGCGGCCTTCATCAGGTGGCAGGTCCGGCACAATGCAGGCCTGGATACCGATACGCGAGCACCGTGCAACGAACTCGGCAACACCCTGGCGGAACAGGATGTTGTAGTAGGTCATGTACAGGAAGGGAATGTCGAAGCGCTTCGTGATGCCCTCGGCCACTTCGAAACAGCGCTCCACCGTGGCTCCCGCCTTCAGTGCCGCGGCATTGGCGTGCAGGATCACGGGGCCGTCGGCCATGGGCTCGGAGAATGGAATCTGCAGTTCCATGAGATCGACGCCTGCCTCGACCATGCGTTCGACGACGCGCAGCGATTCGTCGAAGTCGCGGTAGCCAAGCACGATGTGCGTCATCAGCAGCAGCTCTTTCTGCTTGAGTCTTTCGCGGATGGCGGCTTCGAGCATGAGTGATTACCGTTGGCGTTGTGACGTTTGGTATTCGGCCGCCTTGCGGATGATGAACTCACGCCACAAGGGATCCTCCACGGCGTCGGCCACGGTGAAGATGTCCTTGTCGGCGCGACCTGACTGGTTGATCAGGATGATGTCATCCGAGTTCATCGACGGCGCTTCGCGGTAGGCCTGGGCGAAAGCGTGCGAGGATTCGAGCGCCGGGATCAGGCCTTCACTCCTGACCGTGAGTTGCATGGCGGCGACCACGTCCCGGTCTTCGGCGGCTTCGAAGCGGACACGACCGCTCTCCGACAAATCGGAGAGAATCGGCGAGACGCCTACGTAGTCGAGCCCCGCCGAGACGCTGTGCGTGTCCTGCATCTGGCCGTCGGCGTCCTGGAGAAAGAAGGTCTTGTAGCCCTGGGCGACGCCGACGCTCGCGTCATCGTAGGCGAGCCGCGCGGCGTGTTCGCCGATGCCTTGCCCGCGCCCCCCGCCTTCGACACCGATGAGTTCGACCTCCGCGTCATCCATGAAACCACTGAAGATCCCCATGGCGTTCGAGCCACCACCGACGCAGGCGTACACGCGATCGGGGAGCCTGCCGGTCATGTCGAGCATCTGTTGCCGCGCTTCCATGCCGATGATGGACTGGAACCAGCTGACCATTTCCGGGAACGGATGCGGACCGCAGGCCGTACCGAGCACGTAATGGGTATTGTCCATGTTGGTGACCCAGTCGCGGAAGGCTTCGTTGATCGCATCCTTGAGCGTCCGGCTGCCGTCCTCGACGGGAACGACCGAGGCACCGAGCTGTTCCATCCAGAACACGTTGGGGCGTTGCCTTTCCACATCGTGCGCACCCATGTAGATGGTGCACTCGAAACCGAATCGCGCTGCCATCGTGGCGGTCGCCACGCCGTGCTGTCCGGCACCGGTTTCGGCAATGACGCGGGTCTTGCCCATGCGCCGGGTCAGAAGCCCCTGCCCCATGACATTGTTGGCCTTGTGCGCGCCAGTGTGATTGAGATCCTCGCGCTTGGCGTAGATGCGTGCACCACCCAGTTCACGACCGAGATTCTCGAGCGGCGTGATGGGCGTGGGGCGTCCCGAATAGCTCGCCATGAACTGACGGTATTCTTCCCAGAAGTCCGGGTCATCCTTCGCGTCGAGAAAGGCCGACTCGAGCTGATCGAAAGTGGGGACGAGAATTTCCGGAATGAAGGCGCCGCCGAAGCGCCCGAAGTAACCTGAGTTTTTCATGCGTGGTTCCGAAGTCACGGCATTCCACCGTCGATGCGGGCACGAGGCTTGATCCGATACTATGAACAGCCCATGCAGGCTCACGCACGCGGGCAGCAGTGACTGAAGTCAGTACTCGTCTGCGTTCTCGACCGTGTCGGTATTCGTAACCGTACCCGTGTCTGTATGGGTGTTCGTGTCGGTGTCGGTGTTCGTATCCGTGTTCGTGTTCGCGTCCGTATCCGCGTTCGTGTCTGCACCCGTGTCCGCGTTCGTGTCTGTACCCGTGTCCGCACCTTGTGCGCGCGTGGCACTCCAGGTGCCGAAGCATTCATTGCCGGGATACCGCCAGCGTCCGGAAAGCAGATCGGGGCCGGTCGCCGTGCCATGAAAGCGTGCATAGGGCGTCTCACCCGGTTCGAAGGCCACACCTTCGTCGATCCAACCGTCATCCCTGAGTACGGCCGAATAGGAAGCGTCATTCTCACCGAGTTTGCCGACAATGATACCCCCATCCAGTCGCATGCGCCCGCTGGTATCCTTGCAGTCGCTTGCATCCTTGTCGCTCGACGGAATGTCGACAAGCCATTCGCCATCGTAGTCGCTGACCATGACGTTATCGACGCGGCGCGCTGACCAGGTACCGAGGCAACCGGCATCGTCGGACCATTCTCCCGCCAGATTGCCGCCTTCTGCCGAGCCGGTGAATTCCGTGGGCACCTGCCCGGCCGCGTTTGCAGCGACCGTACCCGACAGGTTCTGGTCGTTCATGATCGACCCCTTGAATCCGCCCGCCGCATTGTTGAAGAGCGTTCCATCGATCACGCCACTGGCCACTTCAAGGCGTGCCGATGCCTCCTTGCATTCACTCGAGGCATCGTTCCCGACCTGGATGTCCATGTACCAGTTGCCGTCGTAGTCTTCCATGACGAAGGCGGCATCTCCACCATCGGAGCCACCACCACAGGCACCCAGCAAGGCACCAAACAGACCCGCGACGAGAAGACGCAGCCTGCTGCTCGCGCTGTCACTCGCCGTGGCGTGTCTGGTGGCAGGAGTGTGGCTCGTGGCAGTGTGCATCGACAAGGTCATGGGTTCGACAAGGGCTGCATGATGACGGGGAAAGAATCCCCACGGATTTTCAGGGCCTGCGCACTCGGGCCAACCTACTCCGACCCGCGCACCCGGACCAATGCACTCGGCCAGGGTTCTCGAACCCGTACACTCGGGCCGAAGCCCGAGTTGACGGTACCGAGACGATCAAGCCCTGGCCTTTCGTTCCTGAGCTTCCTTGATGACCACTTCGGCCACGTTCTTCGGACATGGCATGTAGTGGCCGAACTCCATCGAGAACTGGCCACGACCCGAGGTCATGGTGCGCAGATCACCGATGTAACCGAACATTTCCGAAAGCGGCACATCGGCCTTGATGCGCACACCCGTGGCACCCGGCTCCTGTGACTTGATCATGCCACGGCGACGGTTGAGGTCACCGATGACGTCACCGACGTGATCTTCGGGGGTGAACACGTCCACCTTCATGATCGGCTCGATGAGCTGCGGGCCGGCCTTCGGTATTGACTGGCGGTAAGCAGCCTTGGCAGCAATTTCGAAAGCCAGTGCCGAGGAATCGACTGCGTGGAAACCGCCGTCGACCAGCGTGACCTTGAAGTCGAGCAGCGGGTACCCCGCGAGCACACCTTCGTCCATGCTCTGTTCAAAGCCCTTCTGCACGGCCGGCCAGTATTCACGCGGCACGTTACCGCCGGTGACTACCGACTCGAACTCGAAACCGGAACCGGCTTCGAGCGGCTCGATGACGTAGTCGATCTTGCCGAACTGACCCGAACCACCCGACTGCTTCTTGTGGGTGTAGGAATCTTCGATGCGCTGCGTGATGGTCTCGCGGTAGGCCACCTGCGGCTTGCCGACCTCGACTTCCACACCGTGGGTACGCTTGAGGATATCGATCTTGATGTCGAGGTGCAGCTCGCCCATGCCCATGAGGATGGTTTCGCCGCTTTCCTCGTCGGTCATGACGCGGAAGGAGGGATCCTCGGCAATCATCTTGCCGAGTGCGACCCCCATCTTCTCGTTGCCGGCCTTGTCCTTCGGCTTGACCGCGATGGAGATGACGGGATCGGGGAAGACCATCGGCTCGAGCGTGGCAGGTTGCTTCGGATCGGCCAGGGTATGGCCGGTCTGCACGTTCTTCATGCTCACGACGGCCACGATGTCACCGGCCTGCGCGCTGTCGAGATCCTTCACGTCATCGGCGTGCATCTCCACGATGCGACCGATTCGCTCGGTCTTGCCCGTGAAGGTATTCATGATCGTATCGCCCTTGTTCATGACACCCGAATAGACGCGAATGAAGGTCAGAGCGCCATAACGGTCGTCCATGATCTTGAACGCGAGGGCACGGAGCGGATGGCTCGGATCCACCTCGGCAAATTCGCCGGTTTCGTTGCCTTCGAGATCGACTTCAGGCTGCGGCTTCACCTGGGTGGGATCGGGGAGATAATCCACGACACCGTCGAGCACCAGTTGAATGCCCTTGTTCTTGAAGGCCGAGCCACAGAAGGTCGGGAAGAACGAGAGGTTGATGGTGCCCTTGCGGATGCAGGCCTTGAGTGTGTCGAGCGAGGGTTCTTCGCCTTCGAGGTAGGCTTCCATGGCGTCGTCGTCCTGTTCGAGCGCCGTCTCGACCAGTTCCTCGCGCCACTTGGCCACATCGGCCTCCATGTCGGCCGGGACATCGGTGACTTCATAGGCAGCGGGATCGCCCGACTCGTCCCAGACAAGTGCCTTCTGGGTCATGAGGTCGACCACTCCCTTGAAGTCCGACTCGGTGCCGATCGGCAGCGTCATGACGAGAGGCTTCGCGCCGAGCACGTCCTTGATCTGCTTGACGACGCGGTAGAAATCCGCCCCCATTCGATCAAGCTTGTTGACGAAGATCAGACGCGACACTTCGGATTCGTTGGCATAGCGCCAGTTGGTTTCCGACTGCGGCTCGACACCACCCGAACCACAGAACACACCGATACCACCGTCGAGCACCTTCAGCGAACGGTACACCTCGACGGTGAAGTCGACGTGTCCGGGAGTATCGATGATGTTGAGGCGGTGACCGTCCCATTCGCAGCTCGTGGCGGCCGACTGGATGGTGATGCCTCGCTCCTGCTCCTGCTCCATGAAGTCGGTGGTGGCCTGGCCATCGTGGACTTCGCCGGTCTTGTGGATCTTGCCGGTGAGCTTGAGGATGCGCTCGGTGGTGGTGGTCTTGCCCGCATCCACGTGGGCAAAGATACCGATGTTCCGGTATTTGGAGAGGTCAGTCATGGTGTACTCACGAGGTCACGTTGATTGCCCGTGTCGGCAAGGCCCTGCAAACGCTGTGGTTGCAGGCATTGCCGATACGTGCAGAAAACCCGAATCGCCAACGGCAACGGCCGGGCCGCGAACTGCCACTGGATGACAGCACCACCGGCCCGGCGATTGCCGCCGGGGTAAATCGGAGCATTGTACCGCATAGTGCAATGCAGTTTTCGCCATTGCAAGTGTTTTGTCAGCCGAGCCCGAGCACCTGTCAGCAGCACCTGGCGGCCCTGCGAGAGGCGCCTGCCGTACCTGGACTGACCCCGCTTGCGGGTTCCGGCGCACGTGGCTCTCCAACTTGTAGCCAAACCAGAGGAGCGTGGTGCATTGAATGCTGTCAGAATGGCCCGGAGCAGTCACGAAGTGAATACCCGGATGGTGTGTTACACGAGACTGATCCGCATCACCGACATCGGACAGCAGGCAACCAGGGGCACACGCAGGTCGCCACATTCGCGGTGCAATGCTTCGGCCCCGCTCGGCAAACAATCATCGACAATTCCGGCCAGACCTCACCGGACCGACTCACAACGCTCGAAACCAGCGCGGCTACATTTCCATGCACATCACGATTCTCCTGGTCATCACGTACATCCTGTACTGTCTGCGCACAGGCGTGGGGCCCTGGCGCTACTGGCAGATCAACGCCGCGTATTTCTCGAAGCGCGAGGGCGTCTTCTCGAAACGCGCCATCGACCGCCTCATCCCCGATCGCTGGCACCTCTGGCAGGCTGTCGACAACGGGGCCATCCAGCCCGAAGAATGGCCGGTCTTCCTCAAACCCGAGTGGGGACAGAATTCTCACGGTGTCGAGCGCGTGGACAACGCCGACGAACTCGACGCCCTGCGCAAACGCGTCGGCCGCGATTCAAGACGCTACCTCATGCAGGAAGCGGCCAACGGCGCGCGCGAATTCGAAATCTTCGTCATCGACGTCGATCGTGACGACGAGCATCGCGATGTCGTTACCGTGACCGAAGCGGTCAATACCAGCGAACACCTGCCCGTCAACAGCAAGCACAACGGCAACACATGCTACCGCGACATCACCGCACAATTCGACGACGCCTCGCAACAACAGCTTGCGGCCTGGGTCGGCGAAGTCGGACGTTTCGGCATCAGCCGCATGAGCGTGCGTGCCGATTCCATCGATGCGCTCGTGCAAGGCCAGTTCAAGGTCATCGAGATCAATCTCTACCTGCCGATGCCGATCAACCTCCTCGACAGGCAACTCGACTGGAGGACTCGCTGGCGCTTCATCCGCCACGCCATGCACACACTGGCGCTTGCCACCAGGGCAGCACCGCGTGATCCCGAGCCGGCGCCGATTTTCCTGAGCATGCTGCGCTACGGCAACAGCCATCGCAGCCTCGCCGGCAACACGCAGCCAACACCGGAGAATCCTGTGCTCGACGACGAGCAGATCACCGTGCGACACTGATGGGAGCGCCGCCAGCAAGGCCCGGGCGTCGCAGCCGCCATGAGCGGCCCTGATCTGCCAGGAGCCGAGTTCCGCATGAAGTCTCCCAAAACGCTTCTCTATCAATGGATCAGCCGTCATTTCCTGAACGGCTGCTCGAACTACAACACCCTCGAGGTGCGACGCGCAAGCCGTTCCAAGAAGCTCGCGCGCGATATGTTCGCGGCAAACGATCTGCCGCACGCGGCGGGGCTCGTGTTCGTGAACCCCCTCAAGGCCTGGCGCTTTGCAAGGGAACACGGCTACCCGCTCTGCATCAAACCCAACGTGGGTGGCTTCTCGCGCGGCAGCCATTTCCCGATCAACAACGCCGGCGAATTCTGGCGCGCCATGGCCCTCGTGAAACTCTGGTGGCCGAGCAGCGTCGTCGAGCGCTATCTCGAAGGCGTCAACTACCGTGTGCTCGCAACCGACACCGACCTCGTGTCGGTCATCCGCCGCTACCCACCCTATGTGGACGGCAACGGCAGGGACAGCATCGCCACGCTCATTGACGCGGAAAACGCCGTACGCGAAGAAATGCAGCTCTTTCCCACCGTGCGTCCGCTCCGGCTCAACGCGGAAACCCGTCGCCACCTCGCTCGTCAAGGCCTCGATGAACACTCGGTGCCCTGGGATGGCGAACGCGTGACGCTGTTTCATCGCCTTACCCTGGCTTCCGGCGGTGTTGTCGAGACCGTGAACAGAAGCACCATTCCCGCGGCCAATCGCGAGCTGTTCCTGAAGGTCGTGAAACTCTTCGACGCGCGACTGTTCGGCATCGACATCATTCTCGAGAAAGGGATGGAAACCGACTGGCGTGAACAGAAGTGCATTCTTCTCGAAGTGAACTCGCGGCCCTTCACCCGCATGCACGAGTTCCCGCGCTTCGGCCCGGTGGACGACCTTGCCGATTTTCATCACCGGATGAAAGAGTTCAAGGTCGATGGCGCGCAGACCTTCTGACGCCGTTCGCGCATCATCCGAACCTGACCGCACAGCGGAGACAGACGGAGAGGCCGGGTCAGACCGTTTACCGATGCCAGTACGCGAACCCGGATGTGGTGACGACACCCCGGCGGCCAGCCGCGCGCGACCGCGGCAACTCTTCTACTGGTTCCTCGCCTCGCAGTCGCTGCTGATCGGGTTGCTGCCCTTCTACGTGCCGGTACTCGTGTTCGATCTCGGGCATGGCATGCGGGAACTCTGCCTGCTCATCGCAGCGACCGGCACGGGGTTTCTGCTTGCGCTCGGCCCCTGGCAAAGACAGGCACAAGGCGCAAGCCTCGGGCGGTTGCTCACATCAAGTTTCCTCTGGCAGCTTGCTGCCGTTAGCCTGCCGGCGCTGCTGGCCTGGCGCCCCGGCATTACCGGTGTTCCCGGCTCCCCGACTGGGGACGCATCTGCACCCTCACTGACTGCGCTGGGACTGATCCTCATGCTCGGCCTGACGATCGGTGTCGCCAATGCGTTTTTCTGGAGCACACAACGCACCCTCTTTCTGCAGCGCCTCGGCGAAAACAATGCCGGCCGCCATTACGGCAACCTGCAGATTGTCGTCGGCGCGTTTCTGAAGGCGGGAATCCTGATCGGCGGCTGGGCTCTGGCGACGACTGCAGGCCCACTGCTGCTGATGGTCCTCGCAGGCATCACCACGATCGTCACGCTGAAGGTACTTGCATCGATTCAGGACATTGATGAGCCCTTGCTCGCACCGGCGCCGTTTCCCGTCTCGCCCGAGACTTCACCCGACATTTCGCCCGACATTTCGCCCGAAACCTCGGCGGACACCTCGCTCCGCGCCTTGCCCGGCATCTCACACCATCCTCTGCCGCCCGCATCATCCCGTTCGCTGACCACCAGCCCGACCAGTCCGCATCTCGGTTTCGCCACGGCGCTGCGCTGGCATGACAACAACCGCTCGCGCGAGATCTTCCTGCTCGACGGCTTGTTCCTGTTTCTCGAGTCCCACTTCTGGACGCTTGCCATCTATACCCTGCTCGGCGAATCGTTCGAGCGACTCGGGGCCGCGAGCGTGCTGTTGAGCGTGTCATTCTCGATCCTGTTCTGGTTGCTCCGCAGCCACATTGATCGACTACCGGCGAACCGCATCTATCTCTTCGCCACTGTACTGTACATATTATCATGGCTGCTGCGCTGGTGGCTTGTCGGTACCGAAGCCAACTGGGTGAGCGCACTCGGGCTCGTCGCGGTAACCTTCTGCTCGCTGTATTTCCGCCTCGCGTTCAACAAGCGCTTTTTCGATCATGCGCGGAGGTCAGGCGGTGTGAGCTACCTGCTGGCGAAGAGCTACCAGTCACAACTGGCTCTCGCCCTCGGCTTTGCGCTGGCCGCGTTCCCGCTCGGGCTCGTGTCGAGAGACGTCGGGCTGAGCACCCTCTGGCTGTTCGCCGCTGCCGCTGCTCCGCTTTACATGCGCTATCGCTGAACGTCGCAGCGCATCCGACAAGGGTGCAAGGCCGGGTCTGATCGCGTGCTATTCTGGCGCGAATTCAAGAGCGCCTGATACATGACCGACGCGATCATCAAACCGGCCGGTTTCGACGCCGAACACTTCAACGACGCCCATCGCGCTGTCGAACGCCTGATCGAGATCTATGACAGGAACACGCACTTTCTGCGCGATGCCTTCGCACGCTATCTCGACGGCAGCCTGGCCGAAGGAAAACACCGCGCCTGTTACCCGCAGATCCGTTTCAGGAACACCAGCTACCAGCGCGTCGACTCGCGCCGTTCCTACGGACACGTCGACCAGCCCGGCGTCTACGCCACCACGATCACCCAACCGCGCCTGTTCGAACACTACCTCCTGCATCAACTCGAACTCCTGATCGCCAACCATGACCGGCCAGTCGAGATTGCCGAGTCCGATGTCCCGATGCCACTGCACTTCGCACTCGAAACGGGCTCGACTCTGGCCGCACAGCGCCCGCAGGAAATCACGCGGAACCTTCGCGATGCCTTCGATGTACCCAATATTGCGCACGTCAACGACTTCATCGTCAACGGCACCTACAAGCAGTACCCGGGCGTACCCATGCCGCTCGCACCCTTCCCGGCCCAGCGCATCGACTACTCGCTGCATCGTCTGCTGCATTACACGGCAACCTGGCCCGAGCACTTCCAGAACTTCGTGCTGTTCACGAATTACCAGTTCTACATCGACGAATTCCGGCGCATGGCAATGACGTTCCTCGCCGACCCCGAGAGCCGCTATACCGAATACGTGGCACCCGGCAACGTGATCATCTCCAGAGGCGAAAGCGAACCCTCATCGGGCGAGCCACCCGCACGCGCGCCGCAGATGCCAACCTATCACCTCAAGGCTGAAGACAACAACGGCATCACGCTCGTCAACATCGGCGTCGGACCCTCCAATGCCAAGACCATCACCGACCACATTGCCGTGCTGCGCCCGCACGCCTGGCTCATGCTCGGGCACTGTGCGGGGCTGCGGAATTCGCAGGAACTTGGCGACTATGTACTCGCACACGCCTATGTGCGCGAAGACAAGGTACTCGACAACGACATTCCGGTCTGGGTACCGATCCCGGCACTCGCCGAAGTGCAGCTCGCGCTCGAAGAGGCCGTGGCGAAAACCACCGGGCTCGACAGCGATGAACTGAAACGCATCATGCGCACCGGCACCGTGGCCTCGATCGACAACCGCAACTGGGAGCTCCAGGACCACAGCGAACCCGTGCAGCGGCTCTCACAATCCCGCGCCATTGCACTGGATATGGAATCAGCAACAATCGCTGCCAATGGCTTTCGCCTGCGCGTGCCCTACGGCACCCTCCTCTGCATTTCGGACAAGCCCTTGCAGGGGGAATTGAAGCTGCCTGGCATGGCCTCCGATTTCTACCACAAGCAGGTGGCACAGCATCTCGACATCGGTGTACTCGCCATGGAAAAGCTCGCAGCGATGAAGCCGTCAAAGCTGCATTCGCGGAAACTCAGGAGCTTTTTCGAGACAGCATTTCAGTAGTCAGGAAAACACCGACCGACGATTTCTGCAAGTGCAGCGGATCGACACACAACCGCGATCAGAGCCACGAATCAATCATCGGGTAGGCGGCGGCGTCACCGCCGCCACCTCCCACACCACCGTGCGTACGGTTCCGTACACGGCGGTTCAAGTAGGACAAGCCCGTAGTATACGGAGCTGATCGAGCAAGGGTACGAGACCCGCAGCCCTGAAGTACGAAGTGGGAAAGGCTTGGTTCATGTGGCTCTTGCCCGCGTTCCACCACGGCCCACGACCGTTACTGGTGGAGGCACGAGCTCGGGCCTCATCGATACCGCGCCGGCGAAACGCCACAGAATCACCCTCAGTCGACGGCGAAGCCATTGATCGAAGGCGTCGATGACGCCGTTCACTTCACACAAACGGTAATAGTTGATCCAGCCACGCAGCACCGGTGTCAGCTCGCTGATCACCCGTCCCAGTGACTGCCCCCGGCCACGTCGCAGTTGCCACCGTATCCGTTCCTTGATCCGCTTCACCGAAATCGGTGACGGCTTCAGGCGCGGCTTGTGGTGTGTCGTCATGGTGTAGCCGAGGAACTTCACGTTCCAGGGTCGTGCCACCTGACTTTTTGCGACGTTGACCTTCAGACGCAGTCGCTGCCGCAGGAACTGTTCGCACGACGCCATAACGCGCTCGCCCGCTGCCTTCGACCCAACGTAGATGTTGCAGTCGTCAGCGTAGCGCGCGAAGCGGTGACCTCGCTTCTCCAGTTCCTTGTCCCACTCATCGAGCAGGATCGACAGCAGTGGCGAGAGCGGACCGCCTTGCGGCGTACCTTCCGTTCTCGTCGACACCACGCCCCCTTCGCACAGACCGGCCTGTAGATACCGGCGGATCAGACGAAGTACCCGCTTGTCTTCGACCCGCCATGCCACCCGTGCCATCAGCACGTCGTGGTTGACGCGATCAAAGAAGCTCTCCAGATCAATATCCACAACCCATCGGAAACCCGCTTCCACATGCCCTTGAGCGGCTTTCACCGCGTCATGGGCGCTGCGCCCCGGACGAAAGCCGTAGCTGTGCGCCGAGAAGTGCGGGTCGAAGATCGGCTGCAGAACCTGAAGCAGCGCTTGCTGGATCAGGCGATCCAGCACGGTGGGGATGCCCAGCTGCCGCTCGCCTCCGGACGCCTTCGGGATACTGACCCGTCGGACCGGTTGCGGACGATAATCGCCGGACAACAACAATTCCCGTAAGCGAGGCCAATGCGCATGGCAGCACGGCATCAGCTCATCGATGGTCATGCCATCAACGCCTGCCGTACCACGGTTGCGTTTGACTCGCTTCCAGGCGGCCACGAGATTCTCGCGACACACTACTTGCTCCATCAAATCCGTTGATGGGTGACACGTCGAGCTGGCCACTGCCGGACTCGCTTGATGCGCAGGGCGACGCGGCCCGGCGGTTCCGCCGCCTGACCTTGCATCGGTCTGTGTCGGGGCTTCCGACATCATCGGCACCTCCATCGAGTCATCGAAGTGGACAGAACGTGTCTGTTCCTCCTGTTCGGCCCTTCGTCCGGTAGTGCGCCGGACTACCATGGCCTCTGCTGACTTCTGCCTCTCCATCCCGCCACCTCTCGGCAGCAGTAGCCCTTGACGGGCAGATCGGCAGATCTCCCGAGGTAAGACGCGTGACCTTCACTCCACCTGCCTGCCGCATATACATAAGCGCGTTCCGGGTAACTTCGGGTTTCAGGTTTCATCGCACCCTCACCCACGCGGTACATGCCTCCTATGCGATTCCTGTTCGTCAGGCCGGAGTTTTGCCTTCAGCTTCCTTCCCACAGCACCTCGCGGCGATGCAGTTGCTGTTCAGCCAGGGGTTCCTGTTACCAAGGCCCCCAGAGGACTTTCACCTCCAAGTCACTTCGCGGGTCGCTTTCGCTTACCGCTTGAAAGCACCGATCACGGCGCTTCGCGCCATGCTCGGCGCACAATGAAAAAGCCGGGCCCACACAGGCACCCGGCTTTCTCTTGACCTGAATCCGGCAAAGATCATCCCACCGGATTCGGCGTTACTTCAGATCGATCAGGAACCGCCACCAACGTTCAGATCACCGTCGACCTTGTAGACGACCGAGTTACCGGTGCCTTCGATCACGGTTGCAGTGTGACCGTTGATGGTCAGAGCGTCAGCCGTGCCACCAATCGTGTAGGTTGCACCACCGTTGGCAGTCACAGTGCCCATGTCAATGAGTTGCTGGGGTGTGTAGGCTCCACCAACAGCTACAGTGTTCTGAGCTTCAGGCGTGAAGCCCGAAGACAGAGCATCGTTGGTGGGCAGGAAACCCGTCCAGGCGTTGTCCTGAAACGATTGGACATTGTAGTCGGCATTGATCGCGGTAACGATAGTGGAAAGAGAAGCATCAGCGTTGACGGCTTCCACGATGGAACCGCTACCGGCAGCACCACCGCCTTCGCCACCGGCACCACCTTCGCCAGCACCGCCTTCGCCACCGGCACCGCCTTCGCCACCGGCACCGCCTTCGCCAGCACCGCCTTCGCCACCGGCACCGCCTTCGCCAGCACCGCCTTCGCCACCGGCACCGCCTTCGCCAGCACCACCGGCACCACCTTCAGGCATTGCCGGCGGAGTCAGCACACCGGCAAGGCCGTGTACAACACCCGGTTCGGCGGTAGCAGTACTTGCTTCGCCAGCACCTGCTCCACCAGCGCCTGCTTCACCGGCACCACCAGCACCTGCTTCACCAGCACCTGCTTCGCCAGCACCTGCTCCACCGGCACCACCAGCGCCTGCTCCACCGGCACCTGCTCCACCGGCACCACCAGCGCCTGCTCCACCTGCACCACCAGCGCCTGCTCCACCTGCACCACCAGCACCTGCTTCACCGGCACCACCAGCACCTGCTTCACCAGCACCTGCTTCACCGGCACCTGCTTCACCGGCACCTGCTGCGCCGTCATCAACAGTGGCGCCTTCTTCACCGGCACCAGCAGCACCTTCTTCACCGGCACCAGCAGCACCTTCTTCACCGGCACCTTCTTCACCGGCACCAGCAGCACCTTCTTCACCGGCACCAGCGGCGCCTTCTTCACCGGCACCAGCAGCACCCTCTTCACCGGCACCTTCTTCACCCATATCACCCATGGCAGAATCATCGGCCTTGGCAACCTGAACAGCCGGAACATCCGGAGTAGCCGGAACATCTGGGGTAGCCGGAGTAGCCGGAGCACCGATAGAAAGTTGAACCGATCCATCGGCCACATACGTCTGATTGCCTTCCGGGCTCTCACCGGCCGCTGTGATATCGAACGTGGCTTGGTCAGTGGTCAACGTTGTCACGGTGTACATGCCTTTGGAGGTGATGTCCGCGTCAATGTCACTGCCAGTAATTGCACCTTCCGCTACGTGGAACTTCAACAGACGCTTGAGTTCGTCACCTTGCGGGGGTTGAACACCAGCGAAAGCGTCGTTGTTCGGTGCAAAGATGGTGTAGGTCTTGGAGGGATCGTCGAGCGTGTTTTCCAGATCAGCCTGCTTGATCAGATCGATCAGCGTAGAGTACTGGCTGGTACCGCCCGCACCGGACGTGTCGTTGACAAGCGCGTCGTAGGCAGTGTTACCCACACCCGGAGTAGCAGGCGGAGCAGCCACTTCAGATGTGGGACTTGTTGTGTCGTCATCATCGTCGTCGTCACAGGCCACCAGCATGACGCTGGCAGCGATGAGAGACAAAGCAAATACCTTCTTCATTGAGTCATATCCTCGGTTTTGGGGTTGTCGTGATCTTGCGCCAGCCGCAGGCCAACCATGATGCGTTGCCGCAACCATCATCCGGACAGCACCAAGCTTGAATCCAGCGCTGGCACATCGTTGCAGAGACTGCTTCAGCTTTGACCCGCAAGTGGCGGATATCGTTCAGCTTCGACACGCTCCTCACGATGGAGAGGGTAACCGACGTCGCGCAAAAATCAAAGTGAAGTGTAGCAAGACTTGCTGCGCTGTTTGGGTTTAATGTCACACACATTTCCATATGGTCAGTGTTGGTATACGAACCCATGGGAGCGACTGTCATCGACGATAGCCCATTGCCGCGCGGCATGGACGGTAATAGTACCTGCATGCGAGAAGGACAATTCACACAACACCATGATCACGGCACCCTTCCACGGAACACAGGCACACGAAAGCGGGTGATCAGACACCAGCAACATCGATGAAGGCAGGCAAGCGGGAGATGGAGCGGGTGAAAAAAGGTGGGTCGTCCCTGACCGCTGAGGCTCCTTGCCGCAATACCACTTGGAGGAGGAATTTCCGAAAGTCACCACACTCTCGTAAGAAGAATATTACACCAATGATCGTGAACGAGACATGACACTCCAGCAAGCAAATGGAATTCCCCCGGTTTTGCAGACATCGGGTTAAGTTGACAGGGCCGGACTTGCATTTTTCAGTCGGTAGTCAACGGGACTGCAATAGCCGATGGCCGAATGCAGACGATCTCGATTGTAGAACATTTCGATGTACTCGAAGATGGCGATCTCGGCCTCGGCGTGAGTCGCAAACGAGCTCCGGTGAATCAGCTCCTTCTTGATCGTGGCGAAGAAACTCTCGGCCACACTGTTGTCCCGGCAGTCGCCCTTGCGGCTCATGCTGCAGACGATACCGTTGCTCGAGAGAGCTTCGCGGAAACCCCCTCCGGTATAGGTGCTGCCTCGGTCGGAATGATG